>Ga0209353_10000260_pt1 | contig 33068 bp, 50 predicted proteins | sample LauGreSpBDMM15SD_2_FD_187561 | JGI IMG/M metagenome (GOLD analysis project Ga0209353, IMG submission 187561) | Freshwater lake microbial communities from Lake Michigan, USA - Sp13.BD.MM15.SD (SPAdes) (version 2) | ecosystem: Environmental > Aquatic > Freshwater > Lake | place: Lake Michigan... | reverse complement strand
ATCGGTTAATGCGTCTTCGCTCGGTGCGGTGTCTAATTGGGATATCACCCATTTGTAAGTTGTTGCCATTATTTATTTTTTAAAGTGTTTATTTTTTTTAACCATAAAGCGGTAAATAATATAAATTATTGTCTAAATAGATAGGCATATAATAACTATTTGCTGTTTTCCCTGTAGTTGTTGCTAACCCATTTATGTTTATATTACCACTCACTATTAATTTTTGTCCTGTATCACTTGTAGTTCCGATTAATACGTTACCCCCACTTGTTATGCGCATACGTTCGGTGTTGTTCGTCTTAAATTGTAAATCGTGGTTAGTAGAAACGTTAATTATACCCGCTGGTGCCCAAGTACCTGCTGCATAGGTAGTAGATAAAAACATATTAACCGATTCGTTACCTGATGAAATTAAAATATCAGCAAAGTTAAAAGTTGATGAACCATCTCCTTGCGTTGCTAATGTGTTTTTAATTGCTAATCTTGGGAATGTTGAACCACTACCAGAATTAGAACTTTTATTAATTTCAAATAATGAACCGGGAGCGGTAGTACCTATACCTACATTACCGCCACTTGTTATGCGCATACGTTCACTTCCACCTGCGTTCATTATTAATGCTGCACTTGATGTTAGAGTTCCATTTGTTCCGTCTGCTTCTAATTGTACATATGCAGAACCTGCTCCTAATCTTGTTGCTCTTATTATTCCACCACCTGAAGCATCTACTTGTAAAGCTACACTTGGCGATGTAGTACCTATACCTATTGAGCCGTTCTCATCTAAAATAAAACCTAAAGTGTCAGTTGTACTACTTGGTGGTCTATAATAAAAAGCGTGACCTGCCCCTGCCCCTGATGCACTATCTTGAATAGCAAAATATTGAACTGTTCTATCAGTTGAACCAACTCCGTCTATGCTAATTCCTAAAGAACCTCCACCACCTGCTCTTCTTACTTGTAATGGATAAGCAGGAGCGGTAGTACCTATACCCAACCCTGTGGAAGTTAGACGCATACCCTCAGTACCAGAAACACTAAATATATTATTGGTAGTTCCGTTAAATGATGTTGCCGTTACACTACTTGAGAATGTAGCACTTGTAGCAGCAATAGTACTTGAGAATGTAGCTGCTCCTGCATATAACCCTGCATATCCATTTGCATCAGTTAAAAGCGTAAAAGAAGTTGCATTATCAGAACCATATTGTATTCTTCTAAAACTAGCTATTGAACCTATTGCAAATCCATAAGTATCGGAACTTTTTATTGTTGAACTAAATGTAGCTGCTCCTGTAGAGGCTATAACCAAAGGACTTCTTACAATACTAAAATCAGAACTTGCTTGTCTTAATGTAAAAGTTCCAACTGTTGACGCATCTGCACCATAAGATTGCCAAAAAGCACCACTTCCCCCTTCTTGTGAAATAGTAGTTCTATTTGCTCCGTGTCCTGTAATTCCACCCGTAGACATTATAGCACCTGCAACCGATAATCTTTCCGCAGGACTTGTATTATTTATACCAACATTAGTTCCATTATCAAACACCTGACTATTACCTATTGTACTTGCACCTGTAAACTTAGGTAGGTAGTTAGTAGTACCTGTTCCCGTAATCATACCACTTAACGCACTTGTTAAAGCCAAAGTTCCCGTTGCACTTGGTAGCGTATATGTATTAGTTCCGTCCGTAATAGTTGACTCTAATCTAAGTTGACCCGTTAATCTTGCCGTACCTGTTACATCAAGTTTAAAAGTATCGTTAGTATTGTTTATAGAAACGTTGCCAGAAGATTGTACCCTCATCTTCTCAGTACTACTTGTACCAATAATAGTAGCACCCGTTTGTGAAATAATTACAAAGTCCCCTGCAACACCTGCCGTTACAAACTGCCCATTGACAGTTACAAGACCGAACTTAGCTTGGTAGATAGAACCCGTTACCGCCTCGCCCATTGATACACTCGGAGCATTACCGCTTAAACGTAAATGATTATCAGCAGTAGAATTAAAAATCTCAATAGACCTTTGAGGGTTTACTAAGCCAATACCTAAACGATTATTTGTTGCGTCCCAAAAATGATTGTTTGAACCCGTTACTGTACTCGTTCCGTTAAAAAATGTTACTTGCCCACTTGCACCCGTCCCCGTTACTGGATTGGTTAAAGCGTTCTGCTTAGAATTAAAAGTAGTCCAATCCGTGCTTGATAATAAACCTTGAGCCGAACCACTTGCAGTTGCAATAGCTAAAGTAATAGTTCCACTTGTTGTAATAGGTGTAGAGCCAATAGTTACTCCGCTTGTTGCAGATGATAAGCCTACACTTGTAACTGTACCAACCGCACCGCTTGAACGCTGCCAAATAGTTCCTGAATAAATAACATAATCGCCAACCGCAAAAGTAATCGCACCTGCTCCAAAGTTTACTGTTCCGGCTACGTTACAAATATATACATCGCCCGTGTCTCCCGTTCCGTTTGCAAGTGTAGGTGTGTTAGTCGCTGCATTCCAAGTTCCTTTATATTCCATAATAGAACTCGGCAACTGAGCGATAGGCACTTTACCTGCACTATCCAAAGAAGCATAACCATTACTAACTCCCTTTTCACTTCTTAGCTGATAAGTATTTAATAAAGCTTGTGAAGGGAACACCTCTACATAAGCAGACCCACTCCATAAGTAAAGTTTCTGCGTGTCTTTAGCACAATAGATAACGTTTATATCGCCCGTTACTGGGAACGCTGCAAGGTTAGTATAAAACGAAACCGCACCGCTAAATATCGCCCCTAATTGCGCAAGTGTAATCTTTTTACTTACTCCACTAATCGGGTCTCCTATGATAGTTAAATCTGTACTATCTGGCGCTAACTCGGTTGCTAATTGATTAATCTTTTTGCCTATCATATTAGTATGTATAAATAGATGGAACTTGACATCTATCGTTTAAGTAAGGTAATTGCATTGTAATATCTATCTTAACTCCTGCAAGATAGTCAGGGTCGTTTTCAGTAAAGAACGTAATAGCTGCGTTATCGCCTATCTCCCAAATAGCTTTAGGGTATCTAAGCTGCGCCACTATGTCTTGACCTACTAAAGTCATATCACTAAGCACTTCGGTTTCGTTGGTTTCTTCCATTAGCATTCTGTCCATAAAGTACAAGCTAAATTGATACTCTATATTCTTAGCTAAGATATTAGCACCCGTTAATGTAAAGAACATAGCAGGGTAAGTTACCTCTCCATTGCTTAAACGTTCCCACACATCGCCAAAATAAACAAAGTTAATTTGTTCGTGGTCGTTTCCGAGTGTCGTTATTTGCTCTGTTATTTGGTTTAACGTTAGGCTCATTCTTAATTTTTTCTAAATAAACACGCAGTTTATTTTGGTTCTTTATTGTTGTTACTTTACTCATAATTAGCAGCTACTACAACCTTTGTCCCCTTGATAAAGTTCCTCAAAGCTTTTACCTGCGCAGCAATCAAAATCGCCTAACCAAATGCTCGTTGTGTAAGCATCGTTCTCAGGGTGTATCGCATCAATGCCGCTACCAGGATTAAGGTACTCAGGATAAAGTGTAGAATATTCTTTTAAGTATTTAATCATTCTTTGCTTGTAGAACTCCGCACGGGTCTTGTATCTATTAGCCACGTCAATCATATCTTGCATCGAAGGGTTCTCGGTATTTTCTCCACCCTTCCTTAACAATCCTTTGTTATAGAACTGATAAGACAAGCCCATTGGCAACTCACTAAGTACATAGTGTACTAAAGTATCTGCTATGTATTGGTCTAACAAGATAACCTCGTTGCCGTTCAAGTTGTTTGCCGTAATACCTGCTTGTAAACGACTATATAAGGCACTACCTAAAGCCGGTAGGATATACATATCTTGGGCGGTTTTTATCTCAGGCAATACAAGTTTCTCGTCCACGTTTGCGTGTAAGCCAGAGCGGTCTTTAATATTCTGTACGCTTATGAATAATGTGTTTAAACTCATTTCTTATTTTCTTTTAACTATGTTTGACTTCCACTCGTGTCTGCAACTTGGCGATACTGTATTTGTTCCCGGCTTAGTGTACCAACCGCCTCGTCTGTCCCATACAGAATAACCAAGCCTTGCACTCATTGTCTCTATTTCGCTACGAGTATAAAACTTATTAGCAGTTACTAAGTACTTACAAAAAGGTCTGCTTGTATCTAAATCGCCATCGTTAAAACCTGCTTTCCACTCGTAGCTATATCTAATTAATATCTGCGTAGTTTGTGGCTTCATAGCTTCAACAATCTGTCCGATAGGTGCAGTTAATTGTCTTTCGATAATAACGTTGCTATCAATTCCTTTGCCTTGCTTTACATCATTTGTCTTAATAAACCCCTTCTCAATTAAGGTATCAATAACACGCTTTACCGCACCTACATCTTCTTTAAGTGTGTCAGCAATAACCTCTGGAGTAATACGCTTATCCTTAACAATCAAGTCCAAGATATTAGATTGTAACTGTGTTACATCTGCAAACATTTCAAAGTCCGCATCATCGCTAAATCTTGTCTTGCTTTTAAATACTTCGTAACCACTCCTATCTTCTCCGAACTCAAAGAAAACCTGAAAGTCTTGCTCACTAAATTGCTCTTCTTCTGCACCTAACCAAGTAAATATCTCTTCGTCTGTAAGCGCATAACCGCCCTTAAGCATAGAACTTGCTTGTTCTCTGGTTATCTTACCCTTGTTAAAGTCTCTAATAATACGCTGCATATTTTGCCACTCACGACCTTTCAATCCTTTAATGTGTTCGTTTACACTTAAAGGACTTGCAGCCATTGGTTGCTCGGTTACAATAGGCATACCATTATTGTCAGTCATAGGACTTAAACCAACTAAAGCTCTAATTTCATTTTGCTTCATTGACTCCAATACTTTGTTAGCAACTAATGGACTTAGATTAGATATACCATCAATGACTCTTTGTGCTTCGTTACTTGCATCAACTTCTAAAGGAGGTAAGTTAAGCATTTCTCTTATCTCGTCCTTAGTCATATTTTGAATAAGAACATTCTCTGTAAACTCAATACCGATTGGGTCAGTAGGGATAAGCTTTAATTCAACCTCTAACCCTGCATACTTAGCTAACATATTAAATACACCTTCAAGTTGCATTTGCTTATAGCGTACATAGGTATTGTTAAATATCTCGTAACTATCACGCATTTGTTGGCGGTTGCCTAATTGACCTGGAACTGCAATACCGAATAAGTCAGGACTTGTAATCTGGTGTCCGCTAAATATGTTAGTTTGTATTAACTCATCTACTCTACCGAAGTCCTCTTTAGTTAAATCACTTGCACCCAAATCGTCAACAATAGGCTTACGACTTACATCGTTTACAAAAGCAAGTAAATACTTTTTGCCGTCCGCACCTGTGTACATATTGTCAAACTGCTTACTAACGCTACGCTTCTCGTCAGGGCTTGGCTCTCCGTTTGGTAAAGTAATAAGTTTACTGGCAGAAAACCCTGTTTGAGCATTACCCAAAACGTGCTTACTAACTTCTACATCACTTTCAATGTAGTTAAGCGCACCGAAATAACCAGGAAGGCTATAAACATTCATACCCGGTCTGTACTCCTTTACATAAAGTATCTGCACACCTTGTGGGTTAGCAGGGTTAAATGCATTGTAAATCTCTGCCTTCTCTTGATTGCGTGTAACTTTCCAATCGTCTTTATACCAGAACTGTGTGTTGTCTTTGTTTGTTCTAATCTTTGTATAATCACAATGCCATAACTCAGCTACTTGTTCGCCCATTACACTCCAAATAACTTGGATGTAAGCACCGCCAAATAGTTCTAAATCTAAAGCAACCTTTTTAGTAAGGTCTATAAGGCTCTCTTCTCTATTTACTTTTTTAACTAAAGCCTCTTCTCCTGCCCAACCATTGCCGACAATGTAGTTAACCTTGCCACGAATAATTGCGTTATGCTTTGCTGATTTGTTAAATAGGTCTAATAAGTATTGCGGATAGTCATTATTTTGACCATACTGCATATACCCTTCGCCTTTTTTCTCTTTATATTCCGGTTGCTTTGCTTCCGCAAATGTCAATACTTGTATTTCCATTATTGTCTTATTGTGAATGTGCTTGTTGTTTCGTATTCTGTGAATGATATAGTTGTACCCTCGAGTTCCATAATGCCGCTTTCAAGCAGGTTTAAGCCTGTCGGGTCTGTGTTGGTAGTACTTGCTTGTTCGTAGATTGTGTAGGTGTATTGCCCGTTTAAAGCCGTATTAAAGAAGCTATTTACTACTATGCTAAACTCATTGTAACGTTCCTTGTAAGCACTTATATCCGTATTGTTTAGCCTTACGAATTTAATCTCCGTATTTGTGCTTCTATTCTCAAATATGAATAGATAGTTCGGGCTTGTTAAAAGCTGCTTCTCAGTCAAGGTAAGTATAATATTTTCGGTTTGTCCCTTTGTAAGTCTTATCACAACTATAAATATAATTAACTGCGAATGTTTGCAAAATAAAAAACCCCCACCTAATTAAAGGCGAGGGCATCTATATACAAAACCAAAACAACCTAAGTACCTGGTGTAGTAAGTGCTGCTGATACAGTAGAGTTTACTGAAGGAGCAAGGGCAGCTTCTGCACCTGTGAAGGTTAAAGTGTAACCACTTCTATCCCCAATCGCCGTTCCTGTACCTGCGCTACCGCCTGTAAGGTCTAAGCCTCTTTGTTTGCCTAAGTACCAGAATGCGCCATTGTTATCTTTGGCAACTGCTACTAATGTGTTTTGAGCCAACAACAAGATTTCGTTTCTTGTGTTAGTTTGAAGTTTGTTTAATACTATGGTCAATTCAGGAGCATAAAAAATAGTTCCGTTTTCTACACTTGCATTAACATTCTCAACTAATTGAGAAGTGCCTTTTACAAGTTCGTATTTGAAAAACTTTTTACCAGATGCTTTTACAAGTGCGGTAATAACACCACTTGCTTCTGTTGTAGAAGTAACATCTGCTGCTGCTATGAAATAAACCTCAGTAATACCACCTAAACTGTCTTTACAATCTAAGCTATAATTTTGAGTTAAAGCGCAAGGCATATTTTAAAAATTAATTAGTTTAAAAAAATGGGGGATATATTTCAATCCCCCTATAAATTATGCAAGGATAAACTTCACAGTCTCGTCAGGGAATGCGATGTTAGTACCCATTTTGAACTCAGATACGAAACGTACTTGGTCAGCTTCCTTTGCGTAGAAGATTTCAAATTTTTCCTCTTCGTTCAATAAGTCTGTACCTAAGAACATATTAGATAAACGCATAGCGTAAACCTTGTTAGTTCCGTTAAGACCTGCAACTGCAATAACTTTGATTGTAGTACCTGGTAAGATAAATTCGCTATCAGCTTTTACATCTACGTTATAAGAGAAGCTATTAGCATTCTTAAGAGCAATAGTGTAAGTGCGGAATAAATCTTGACCGCAGAAGATAGTCATATCGTCAGCAGCTACAACTTGTGCAGGGATTGCAGCGTAAACACCATCAAAGATAGATATTACGTTAGCAGCAGTAATAGTAGATAAAGGCGCACCACTAATAAAAGTAGAAGCGTTTGCAGCAACAACACCTGTTGCAGCACCTATTAATTTTACAAGCCCGTCAAATTTATTAAGATTAACATTGACAGAAGCGGTATCGCCAGTCCATAGCGCAGTCTCTAATTGAGCAGCGATAGTCTTAGCTTTCTTTTCGCTATACTCTTGCTCAAAAGGTACTGAGTCATAACTTGAACCTGTTGGTAAAGCCTTTTGTAAATACTTTGCTTCTAAGTCTTTAGGACATAAAGCTTCGTTTACTTTAATCTTACCCGGAGTTACAGTTCTTTGAGTGAAAGTTGTAGAGCCAGAAGCAGTAAAACCACAAGCAGCACCATCTTGGAAGATAGCGTCAGTTTGCATTATATTTATCTTCTCAGAACTCTTAACTCCAACCATAATTCCACCAGCGCTCTTAATAAGAGTCGCAGTTTTTGAACCTAATACAGAAGATGTTACAAGTAGAGCCTCGTTTTCTTTTGTATAGTTTGCTAATGCAGATACATCAAATCCCATTTTATTTTATTTTTATTTGTTTAATAAAGCGTTTCTAAATTTTTCAATTCTATCGTACTTCATATTGTGAGTTGTTACGTTAGAACCGAAGGTTTGTTTTGGTTGCGCAATAGGTTCAGCGTTAGGTGTCTTAGTAAGTGCCTCTATTAATTCAGCTACTTGACTAAAGCCATTCTTAACTTTTGCCTCTAATTGTGCTACTTGTGTTTTAAGATTTTCGTTTTCAGCTACTAAGTTTGTAATTTCGTCAGCCATTTTCTCGTCATACTTTTTACCCATTTCAGCAGGGTTTTCGTCAGCTTCTTTAGCTTCTGCTTCTGGGGTTTCAATAGATAAGATTTTAGCGGCTTCGTCTAAAACAATTTTAGTGCCGTCAGCTAATTGGTGTTCGCCAACAGGAGCAGGACTTCCGTCTGCTAAAGTAACTTCGCCACCAATAGCAAGTTCGCTTACCATAACCTTCGTTCCGTCCATAAGGCTATACTCAGCGAATGTAACAGGTACTTCTTCGATTGGTGCTTCAACAGGTGCAGGAGCATCCATTGGCATATCTTCGAACAAAGCCCTAATTTGCATAATTGCATCTTTTGCGTTCATCATTCTTTTTGTTTAAATATTAATAAAAGATTTTGTTTATCATTTAACCCTCTGCAATATTTCCTTTATTGCATTCATAAGTTCTTGTTCTTTGTTTGGCTTTGTCTTGTAAGTAAACAATCCCTCTACACTAAAGCCTTTGAATTTACCCTCTTTAACATCGTTCCACACCCCTTCGTTATCTACTTTAAAGCTACCAAACCACGACCCGTCTGGTGCATCTTCAAAACCTTTCATTGGTTGTATGCCTCTGCTTTTGTCTGTTATAAAGCTTTCAAACATAGTAACACCTTCGACTTGTTTGTCAGGCGAGTGCATCAAATTCACGTTTGATTGGTAGCCTCTTTTGAAAAACTTTTGCGCAATCTTGAAAATAGTATCTTTAGAAAAGACAACATAGTAATCGCCATAAGTAGCATCGCTCCTAAAAATAGGTACGTCAGCAAGCATAAGAGGTCCAGAAATAATACGCTTATCTTCGCTAACCACTTGAAAGCGTTGTTGATTTTTAAATGCATTCCAGTTCTTTTGTATAGCAGGTTTGTCAACGAGTGCCACATAATCGACCTCGGCATCGTCATTCATATCCTCGCTAATGTCTAATAAATAAACAGGTAAGTCCATATCTTTAAATATTAAGTGTTTTAAATTGTTATCATTTAACCAAATCTTGCCCTTTGCTGAATAGCTGCCATACGTTGTTGGCTATTGGTTACATCGCTTTCTACAACATAGGCTCTCGTTGCTTGATTACCTAAAGCATTTATTGATTGTGCGCTAATATTTGTAGTAGCTGCTTGTGGTTGTGCAGGTGCTATTGGTGCAGTTGCTGACACATTTGGAGCAGAAATGTTAGCTGCACCACCACCACCGCCGCCAGGTGTTTTTACTGCTAATATTGACTTAACGTTTTTAAGACCACCTACAACTGCAATACCGGCAGCAATAGCCGCTCTAATAGGAGACGAAGGGTCTCCAGGTATTAGCTGAGATGTATATGCTTTTTGTGCGCCTAAATAAGTATCAATCGTAGTTGAAGCAATAGCTGCTACTTTTCCTGCCGCAGTATTTTTACCAAGTACATCAGCAATAGTGTTTAATAACTGAGAAGCGATTTCTGCGTTTCTAACTTTAGCTTCTGTCTCTTGCTTATCTATCTCAGTTCTTGCCTTTGCATTAGCATCTATTCCTGCGGTAAATTGCTCTTCTGTTATTAATTTTTTAGCATACGCATCTTTAAGAAGTATATCTTTTTCTTTTAATAAATTTCTTTCTATTTCTAAATCAGCAGTATTTTTAGCTATTTTTTTATCTAAATCACTTATTTCTTGTGCTGCATTCTTTTTATCTTCTGTTAATTTTAAAGCAGCTAAAGCTTGTGTTTCTTTAGTTGCTAACGCTATCTTTAACGCACTCTTTTGTTCAGCAGTTAAATTTTCATTAGCATCTATATCTTTTCTTTGTTGTTCGTAGCTTGTAAGTAATTGTTCTCTTGCCTTTGCGTTTTCGTCTACAATACCTTCTAACTTTGTTTCAAGAGTAATTTTATTTAATTCTTTTTGAAATGCAGCCTCTTTGTCTTTTGCATCTTTTTCATTTTTATCTTTTAAATCTTTTTCTTCTTTTGCAAATTTATCTAATACCGCTTTCTTTTCTTTTTGTTCTGCTGCTGCTAAATCTCCATTATCTTTTATACCTGCTAAAGATAATTTCTTTTGCTTTTCTGCATAAGCTTCTGTTATATTTAATAACTCTTGCTCTTGGTCTGTCTTTAATTTTTTACTTGCTTCTGCTAATATTAATTGCGCTTCCTTTTCAGCTTCTGCTTTTTCTTTAGCAATTTCCTGTGCTGATTTTTTTGTAGATGTTGCATATTTATTATCAGCTTTTGTTTGTTTCTCATTAGCTTTTTTAGCATTGTCTTCTTTAGTTTTTTGAGCAACAGCATCAATTACCTGCAAATCATTCTGTAAGTCTTTGTATCTTTTAGATTGTTCACCATACAAAAGACCTTTACTATCTACGGCTTTTCTTAAATCATTTAATTCATTATTGATTTGTTGCTTTCTAAGTACGTCTACTTTACCTTGTTCCGCTCCTTGTGCTTGTATTAATTTAATCTGCCTTTCTATCCCTTCATTAACTACTTTAGTATTAGCAGAAGATTTTGCAAAGATTGCTTGTCTTTGTTGCTCTGCCCTTGAAGCCGCATTTGTTACTCCTATTAAATCAGTAAACGAGTTAATAACATTTCCAACAGTAGAGGCAAATTTTCCAAGACCTGGTATTGCATTAAGGATTGCAGCTTTTATTTTACCAAAGTTTGCTATTAGTAAACCTAAGGCAATAATTATTGCTCCTATTCCTGTTGCAAGTAAAGCCCCTCTAAATACTTTTAAAGCAACACTTGAAGCAGTTGTAGCTACTGTTGAACTATTGGTTGCCGCTGCTTGTGCTTTAGTTGCTACTGTTGCGGCTACTGTTGTTACCGCATCTGCCTTCTGTATTGCAACCTTTTCGCCAATTACAAAATTATAGGCAGCTTGAAATGCGCTTGTACTTTTTATAACTGCACCTAATTGTTTAAAACTATCTACACTTTCCCCTACTGCTTGTAAGCCTTGAGATAAAGCCATTGCAGATTGTACCTTTAACAAAGTTTTTTCTACTTCTGCTGACTCTACACCAAATAAACCAATCGCCCCTTGTGCTGCTGCAAAGCCACCGGCTACACCACTAAGCGAAGCGGTTAAGGCTTTAAACTTAGCATCTGGATTGAAGGCATCAGTCAAAGCTTTTGCATCGCCTATTCTGTCTTTTAATTCTCCTGCTCTTTTTGCAGCTTCAATAGCTTCTTTAGAAGTTGCCCCAAACTTATCGGATAAAGCTTGTACCTCTTGTTGCGCTTCTTTTAACTGAGATTTTAAAGAGCCTAATGCTTGTTCTTGGTTACCGCCTACTTTTATATCAAACGATAGTTGATTTTCTGCCATATCTTATATTGTTGGGTATTTTGTGTTAATCACTTTTAAAAATGATAGTTTAGTAGTGTTGTATTCCATAGGGTTAAAGTTCTCAACTTTATTAAGTCTAAACAATACCCCGTCTATATAAACGTACTTGCTAAAATCTAAATTGAAAATGTCTACTATGTCTAATAAACCAAAGCAACTTAATAGCTTACTATCCTTGTTTGTAATCTCTGCAAGGTAAGGGCTATGAAATTCGTTAAACACATTAAACTCAGTAAAGTTAGTGGGTGCAAATTGTAATTCTTTAGGTGCGCCAAAGTTAATATCGCTTGTTGAATTATTTGGGTCGTTTAAATGTCCTGCATAACCATAACTTGTAAAGCTACCTAATACAGTACTTGTATTTAAAATGTTCCAACTTGTTACGCTTGTAATTTTCTTTGTCTGCATTATACGAATGATGCTATCCATTCTGTCCTCAGCACTATTTGTGTTTGACTTCTTATAGATTGCAGGGAACACTTTGTCTTGTCCTGTTGCTTGGTATAATACAGATGCCGCAAATATAACTTCTAAATTATCGGTTTCTTTTACAAAGTCAAATTCAGTATCGTATATAAAATCGCCATAACCTTCGGTGTACTTCTTACGATAGTTTTCGTTATAGAAGTCATTGTCTTGTTTGAACTTATAGTTATAGTAACGAGCATTAACTTCACTCATTGGCTTAATACTTAAAGGCTTTGCCCTATCTACTTTGTTAGTCCAATCCAAAGCATCAGCCGCGTTCTCAGGATAAAAATCCACATACGGACTAATAACCAGTTCTTTGTCGTTAAACTTATTCTCATATACATATAGGTTAAACATCTTTACAATGCTTAAAAAGAAGTCCCTTTGGAATATACCCTTTGGGATTGTTTGGCTTACCTTAATAGTTTCGCCTAAGTTAATTTGTACTTGTGTCGGGGTGCTTGTAGTTATACCTATGTTACCCGTAAATATTTCAATCTCCATTAACGTACCAAGTATTTCTACTTGCATAGTATCTGCACTATTAAACGTAATGCCTTGAGCAGTAAAGTTGCAATTAAGCATTCTTGTAGCACTCGCATCAAAATCTTGCGAGGCAATTTGTACTCCGTTTTTTCTAAGTATTACAGTATAGGTAGGCTGCGCAGCATTAAAGAAGTTTACAAAGCCTGTCAAAGTGATTTGTATGTTTGTAGTTAGCGTTGCGCCTGAATAAGTAAACAAAGTATTAGTGCCGTCAATAGCAAAGCTACCTGCGGTTACTAAAGTATATTGAACGAAAGGGTCGCTTGTTAATAGCATATCTCTATTAATAGCACTTGCACTCATACTGGTATTATTTAACGCAGTAATAGTTGTTTGGTTATGCGGTATAATAAGCCTTGTAAATAAAGGCGTGTCAAAGAACGAGCAATCAAATGTATAATCTGTACCTGCAAATATCTTATCTATATATTCCTTTACATACAAAGCAGGTCTAAACGTTGTATATTGAAAGTCTTTTTTTGCTACTCCGTATGCTCCTGGTCCTGTTGAACCTGTACCCGTGCTAACACTTCCGTAATCAATAAGCGGATAGTAATACCCAGAACCCCCTGCATTATCCCAACTCGCACTAATATTGGCTACACTATAAGTATGGTCGTATGCGCTAAAATCTAAATCTTCTAAACGCCTATTACCTAACTGATTAATAAAACCACCAAGTTCCCCAAACACGCTGCACTGGTATTCAATAGTTTCTTTGTCGATAACTATTTCTAATATTCTTAAAGTGCCTTTAAATATCTGCACCTTATCAATAAATATTTTGCAGTTAGCTTGTTTAGTTACGTTGTAGTTATACCCTACGTTTGGTAATGCATCAACTGTTACGTTGGCATTGTTTAGTTCAAAGATGTAACCAAAGATTAGGTTATTATTTGCCGTTCCTGGTATGCTTATTGTTTTGCTGAATGAAGTATTGCGACTACCGAACTCACTTACATCGTCAATGGCATAAGTAAACTCGGTAGATATATCCTGCAATAAATCAATCTTCTCGTCTTCTATGTATATCTCTGTGCTAATCATTATCTGAATTGGCTTGTTAAGTATTTACCCACTTCGACCTCAATCTCAAAGTTAAACAATCCGTCTGCACTATCTAACTTATATTGGTAATTGCTTGTGCTTATTGTAACAGGGAAGTAAGCACCAAGAACCTCCATATATACAATAGGGCTTGATACGAGTTGAGATAGCCACGAATAATCTTGTTCGCTAACCCAATCGCTAATAAGCTTATATTTATCCTTATGCTGAATAGCATAGTTAAAAGTCGTTTCGTTATATCTGTTATATCCATCAATGTTTGTCATTTGCCCACCTACAAGCTGATAGTCGCTTCGCCTGTATGATGCCCTTTGATATTCGCTTGACCTTCTATTAACGAGGGCAAACTTCTTTGTGTCCCAACCGCCAAGCCTATTCAGGAACTCCAAGTTAAATTGTTGGTATTTAGGATAGCACTTATGTCTTATCTTAATTACCCTTGTTTGTGCTGCGCCTCTTTTTAAATAGAAGTTATAGCCGTATGTATCTTCGGTAATTATAGTTCCAGAAGCAAATGCGTTTATGTGTCCTGCTTGTAAGTTAAACATATTAAATTCGCCATCTAATGTTATGTTGCCCGATACAGTACTTGTAACCACATCGCCTTGCCCTAACACTTCTACAAAAGCTGAGTAACCCCCTAAAGCTATGCGTAGAAACGTGATGTAAAAGTTATCGCCATACTCAAGCGTTATATCGTCCGTGTCCCTTTCCGTTAAGAAGTCATCGGTAAAGTTTTCTAATAGTAAATTATCGTAATAGTCGGATAGCACTAAAGGTGTATTGTTCTTTGTCAGAAACACATCGGCAAACAATGGCGGCACGAAGTTGTAAGCTGAGTAGCTGCCAGATGCTAAGTTGGTAGTTGTAATACCGCTAACTTCTTCGCCTATTCTTAATTGGTAATCTACTTTAATCTTGTCGTTTGATGCTACAAGTATTGAACTACCAGAAGGCTCAAAGTAATTAGTTACAAAACTTCTAACCATTGGCGATGCGTTAAACACCCCATAGCTGCCCTCTGCACTTGGCGAAGGGAATACCTTTGACCTAATTACTTGGCTGCCGTTTATATATACATCGTACACAAACTTAAAGTTTGTAGTTCCGCTATTAGTAGAACTTGACACGAACCAAAGGTTATCGTGCATAGACGAATAGGGCGCAGGGCTACTTGTTACTGTTATTGCCATTTTTAACTTCGTTTACTATTTGTTTTATTTGTATTTGAACATCGCTACCAACTGCAAGTGCAACATCTGCTACAAAATCTTTATTAAATATTTGGGCTACTGCTCTGTCAAAATACTTTGTAGAGGTAATACCTTTTCTGTGAATGCTTCTGGCTATAACAAAAGCTAAAGACCTTTTGCTTTCAATCGCTTTAGTTTCTACTCCAAGTTTTGTGTACTTTTTAACCGCTACTGTCTTAAGTTTATTATAACCTAACCATTTTTCAACTGCACCAATATTGACGTATTTCTTTGCCTTATCAAATTTATAGGGTGTATTAGGGTCTGCCTTTTCGTTTGTTGTACCTAAAACCCCTTTATTGATAAACCTAAAGTACTTGTCTTGCTCACTTCCCTTCTCATAACCTACGCTCAAAATATAGCCAGTACCGAATTTAGTTAATAAAGGTTCTGCCGGGTTTGCTAACTTACCAGAACTTGTTATATTTTCCTCGTCTAATATTTGGGTAATCCTTGTGTTAAAGGCTTGTCCATAAATAGCAAGTACCCTTTCCAATATAGGTAAGTCCTTTGGATTGACCTTGCCAAACTCTGTATCTCCTATGCTTTGTATAAAGCTTGACTGAAGTTCTCTTATTTGTGCTTTTGCTATACTCACGCTAATAAATATAAGGAAGGTCTAAAAATAACTAACCCCACCAAAATTGGCAGGGCTTGTCTGGGGGGCTATCTTAATTTCCTATGTTGCTCTTTATCGTAATCGGCTTTAGCCTTTAGATAAGATAGCGTATTTAAGTAGTGTATTGTTCTTAACTCATAAGCTTGGTCAACTGTAATATTTTCTTGGTCGGCAACAGATTTGGTACAATACTGCCATCCAAAGTCTCGCATAAAGTTTGAACCACCTTTAGTGCCGTCTCCGTATCCATCCCCTTCGCTATCATTTCTTGTATCAAATAACCCTGAGAAACTTCTATCCAGTTTCTGTAAACTTGATAAAAAAAAACAACCGATTGGTATATGTGCATAAACTTTGCGCCTTGTAAGTCCTCTGCATATTGGCTATGCTTAGAAGCGTCATACTTGTCATCAACCCATTTGCCGTGCCAATTTTTGCGCTGAGGCATAACCATTGAGGCTGCTAACTTGTGTAGGTTACCTACTAAGTCCGTGCTAAATACTTTAGTCTCAATGTATCTGGCTGCTTTGATTTGCTGCACATCATAGATAAACCTATAACGTTTGCCGTTTACTTCTGTGTACTTAACAGGCTTACCTTCAATTTTATCGTCTAAGAAGCCCAAGGTTGCCTTCATTTTATTAAACTCCCCTACGCTGAGGCTATCGACTTGCGTGTCTGTAATGTTGTATAAAATGCCTACAAGCTTACTTTCTACATCAAGGTTAGTCCAATCCTTTTCAGGCTTAGTTACTATTGGATAAATCTGTTGGTACTGCCATACTGTTAATTCGTTCCAGGTCATTGCTTATCTTTTTTATCTTGTTCTAACATCTTGTTGCTTTGGTCTATTAAGCGCACCCATACTATTGAAATTATGGTTGCAAAGAATATAGAGCATAAAATTCCTACTATCATTTGGTTTGGTTATAAACGTCTCTAATTTCTATAATCATTAAAATTAGTACAATAACTCCGATTATTGTTAAAATCATTTGTTTTATTTTAAAGATACGGCTACACTTGTTGTGCTACTTTTGGCAGGTGGGTAAACCCTTGTAACCTCGCCAGTAACTCCGTTAATAATATCAAGTCCTTGATGTGGCACTTTTTTAAGGAACTCTTCCATATCCTTTTTAGCTTTAGTGGCATCGTTAAAGTCAGCTATAATTTCCTCGTAAGCAGGACTTTCGCATTTGGTATAATCGTATTTAACACCTACTTCACGAATGTTAAACTTAGCACTCATATACTCAAAGTCCTTGCCGTTTAATACGGCTGCTTGTAATACGGCATCTTTGTAGTCCTTGTTTGCCTTTAGGGTTTCGAGCATATCTTCTAAGGCTTTAACCTGGAGATGTGTTTTAAGTGGGTCAAGTTCCCCTGCGTTTAGGCGTTCAATTAATTGATAGGTAAACTCAGCCCTTTGTTCTTTTGTTGTTTCAAAGATTTGTTGTAGTTCCATTTGTTTATCTTTTAAAGATGTTTAGTTTTTGTATGATAGCCATTATTAATAAGCCAATATAAGCTAAGATGCCAATAGTAAAAAAAGCTATTTTGAATTTAAGTGCTTGTAAACGATTGTCTTTACTATCTTCTTTAGTATTTCCCATACTGCAATTATTAATAAGATACTCATATTGTCTCAGGCTTGTAATTCTCAATGTCAAAAAAGCCGATTTCTGACTTATGTTTTGGACTTCTCATTCTACGCTTAGAAGGTTCATACCCTTTACTCTGGCAGTAGGTAAGTATCTCCAGATAGGTAGCATCTATGTTAGACATCATTATACTAATAGGCTCACTTGCGTAATACTTGTCGATGTATTCTTTTGTGCTTTGTGTCATTGTTTAGGGTTATAAGGTAATCAAATGTAGCTGCCATTGCAAAGCCTGTTGCAATTAGCAGAAGGCAAATAGCATAAATCATTTTGAGTAGATGTCTTGTAGTTGCCCTATAAGGTAACAAGCTGCTACTAATACTGCTAAAAATTGTGCGGTTTCTTTTTTCATTGTGTTTGGTTAATATTGTTTATAATTTATTTCCTTTTAAAACTTTTAATACTTTAATTGGTTCATTTCGACTATCTACTATTAATTGATAACTGTAACCTTTATTTAAAAATGATAATGCTTTTTTATATTGTGATAAGTTCATATGCCCTCCTTTTTTATAAGCATTTAACTCTTGTAATGGATTTGAGTTTCTAAAATAAAATTGCATAAATAATGTTTAGTGGGTTAAATTGTGCGTTGAATAGTCGCACCCCTATTTTTATTTACCCTATGAGTGTCCAAAAGAATTCCCACTCATTAGTGTTATGATTAAAATTAGAGTTTAGTTCTATTATGTTATCCTTATGCAGTTGTTGTATTGCTTGATAATATTTATTTTTTAGTATACCATCTTCGTTCATAAAATAGTTATCGTTGTGAAATTGCAAAACATTGTTAGCATCTTTTGTTGATAAAATTTCGTGTTGTGGTTTCATTGTTTTTGTTTTTGTGGTTAAAAAGGTGGGGCTATATTTCAAGCCCCGTTTTAATTAATAATTAGGTGTCAATATCCAAATAGTATTTTGTAAACTATCGTTTAATCTCTGCGCCTCGTGTATTTGCATTTCTTTTCTATCAAAAAAGGAGTTTATTTTTTGCGGTTCTGCTGCCTCGTGTTTGAATACTAAAATAAAAATTTGTTTCATTGTATTTTGTTTTTGTGGTTAATTGATATATCAAATATACAACCTTTTCACATTCCACAATCAAATGAGCAAACTTTTTTTTAAAAATTGTGATGAGCGGTAAATATCAAGGATAAGCGGTAAATTATAGGAAGGCATACCTACCCGTGCCACGTTTAAGGCTAAAGTTCTGCCAAGCCAAAGCCAAAGCCATTACGGCATCATCGTGAAATCCTGAAGGTGCGGAATACTTTACCCCCGTTGCGGTGTATTGATACTCAAACACTTCTAACTCCTGGCTGATTATCCCTTCAGGATAGCCAATCTTGCCTTGATGGATAGCAGCTTGTAAGCCTTCCATTAGCTGCTGCTTACTTGAACTTGTGAACTTTAAGCCTTGTATCATTACCCCTTCTCTTTGTAAGTCCTCAAGGATAGGGTCGCCAACCCCCGTACTATCGACAAGGATAGGGCATTTAGGCAGCCTAAGTATAGTTTGCTTAGTATTGTGCCAATCCATTTGAAAGCGGTCAAAATAAGCCACATTCCCGTCTTCGTCTAAACCTACAATAACAGTCCAATCGACCGACTTGGCAAGGTCAATTCCATAAGCTACTACCGGCATAGTCGTAACTGGGTGTAAGCACTTACGAATATGTTGACTACCAAATGGGTTTGCTGCGTTTTCAGCAGGGTTTGCCATATACTCCTGCTCGAATACAACCTCTGGCAGTTGCTTCCTTGCATCGTCTATTTCGTTCGGGTCTATGTATGGGTTATCGTATGTAGTAAACTTAAAGCTTTGCCAATCCGGCTCTGCTTTGCTAAACAAACTAAAGAAGTAGTTTTTACCTTTAGGGGTGCTAAGAAATATAGCTTTCCCTTTGTAGTCAGTTAAGGTAGGTCTTATTGAGTTGAGCCACCCGTCTTCTAAGTTAGGTATGTAAGACGCTTCGTCTATTACTGCCAAGTGAAACTTTAAACCACGAAGATTATCTAACCTTTCGCCTGTAAAGAAACGTATGCTGCCACCCGTTATGAAAGTTATAACCAGGTCGCTTTCATTCTTAGAGTATATCTCTAAAGGCAATAGGTCTATAATATCTTTAAAAAATATTTTACCTAATTGGTAAGTAGGTGTAATGTAAGCTACTCGCTTTTTATTTACTGCCGTGTCTATGCTAATCGTTTGGCTAATCAAAGACTTGCCAAATCTTCTACCTGCCATCATTACAATAAACCTACTATCGCAGTCAATTACTTGCTTTTGCGCAGAGTGTGGGTTATGTAATTTTAAGCCTACTGTCTGCATTACTTATCGTAAGTTATTTTAATCTCACTTACTTCGTGTTTGTTCTCGGACTTCTCTACCAAGCTATTTAATCGCTGAGTTATGCTTGGATTGTAAACCCCTGCCATACCACCTTCGATTTGGTCTTGCCTAATTGATTTCCTAATACGCGAACAGATAGTTAAAAAATCTGCGTAAGCATTATTTGTATTAGCAAAGTAATGACTTAAATCTCCTATAACTCCTTGATTATAACAATAGTTCTCAAAGCCTTCTATTGTCAAAGGTCGCTCTCTTAATCTGTAAACTTCGTCCCCGTCTTTACCTACGAAGTCGTGTACTTTAATTGGATTGCTTTTACAATGTTCTGCGTACTCAGTAAAGTATTTAAGCATTAACTCTGGTGTCTCTATAAGTTTAAACCTACCCATCTATTTTATTTTTATAGTGTATACATATCCTTTCCATTACGGATAGGTAATATGTGTTAAAATCTTTATACCCTTCGTTGTCTTGTTCGTATCTTCTGTATAAGATGCCCCTTAATCTTTGGCTTGGTGTCTTGAATGTGTCTACATCTGCCTTTAGGTTTTCGACTATGTCTTGCTCTTCTTTACTAAACGGCTCTTCTTTAATTGCCAAGTAGCAGAACTGTTGGTTAAGCTGAAATATATCCGCAGCATCTTTAGGACTTAGTTCCTGGGTTGCTATTGTAAGCTTTATAGTTTTGTCTTTGCGTGATGCTATGCTTTCAATTTGGCTTGATAGTATTATCATAGTATGCCGTTGATTATATCGTTTGCTTCGTCTATTGCGTCCTCTTGGTCTAAGTAGCTATCTACATCTGCTATGTGCTTATTGATTAAAGTTTCTGCCATTGAGTAGGTGTAGTGTCCTATTGTGGTCATATCGTCTCCGTCTTTACCTGTCTTACATACCGCAAGGAAGTAAACTTTGTGCGTTAGGAGTAGCCAAATAGCGTTTAGTTTTCTCATCTGCCTTGTCCTTTGTATGCTTTTTCTCTTGGCGTGTGCTTGTTAAAGGACTTCTTTGCAGAGCCTCTTTTGCGTTTGCCAAAGCTAACTTTGTTATTGTTCTCTTTAATCTTTGCCATAATTCTTTGCGTGTATGTCTTTTAGAAACTCTTTATATTGTTTTTTGTCTCCGTATTCTAAATGGCAATCTCTACAAAGGCACATCAAATTGTTAATCGTATCTTTTTGTTTTGTGCCACCCATTCCCCTCGCTTCTATGTGATGTATGTCTTTTCCTACACCACCACAAACCTCACAAGGAACAAACGATGTAGCGTCATAGCCCATTCCTTGTAAGTAAATTTGCGTGTGTTTCTGCATAGCTTCCCATTAAATTTTTTCGTTGATTAATAATTAAAAATTTAACTATGAGAATATTTTTATAACTCTTCTTTATGGTATAAGTATTGACTATCTTCTGTATGTACTGCGCCTGTCATTAATTTGCCACTTGCATCTTTGTGAGTTGGTCCGGTGTATAAAGTGCCGTCTGCTAAATAATGCGGAACTCCCACCTTAAATTTGTCTTTGTCAATCTCTTTTAATTTGTTAATCGCCCATTCTACACCAGAAGTCCCACCCCAAGCGTCCCACATTAACCCACCGCAACCTTCACTATAAGGTACATCTTTATGTTGCTGATGTCTTTTAAAGGAAGCCATACGAGCAATCGTATCTCTGCTTATTGGTTCTTTGTTTGCTAACTGCCTTGCTCTTGCTTTTCCTGTTGCTTCTCCGCACGAACCCCAACCATTTTTATCTGCCCATTCTATTGCCCTCTTTGCGTTATTAGTTGCGCCCTCTGGGTAGTCGGTATAGCTATCTGCAAACTTGCCACCTGCAAGAATAGCTTTCCAAACTTGCATAGCTTTCTCTTCGGTTTCAAATACGCAGCCTCCGTTACCTATCTTATATTTTCCGTTTGAGCATTTTATTATTGGCATAGTTTACTATAAATATACTTTCTATCTAAATTTATCTCATCAAAGTTATACTTCTTTTGGCAGAACTCAAACAACTTCTGTCCGCTTTCCTTTCGCATATCCGCATCATTAACCAAATTCCTTATATGTATGTTCCAATCCTTTTGGCTTCTTACATAGTGAACGGGCATATCTAAGTAAGGATTAACGTGGCTAACTATGGCAGGGTTCTTTTTTGCAGCCGTTTCTAATACCTTAAGGTTTGACTTCATAGTGTTAAACTTATTATCTACTAAAGGGATAACTGAAATATCGCTATCCGTATAAGCACCCATATATTCCGTAACCCTTGCATAGTTATAAATCGTAGGGTTAAGTTTTAAACCGCAAGTGAAGGCATCAATCATTTTATCCCAGATAGGTTTCTCCGCATCGTTGTAACCTGCTATTACAGTTCTTATATTCATACCTTGTAGCCTTTTAAACGGCTGCCTTAGTATTTCTAAATCTCGTTCGTGCGTTCCGCTACCTGACCAAAACAATCTTACTTTGTAATCTTCTGTCTTATTATCCTGGAACTGCTCTTGCCCATAAGGTAAAGCGTTTGGTAAGATGTGTACGTTCTTATTAAATGGGGTTATCTCTCCTGCTAACCTTTCGTGTGTGCAGGTGCAAAGGTCTGCAATCTTTAAGTAGTCGGTAATCTGTTTGCCTATGTTATTGTATTTGTATCGGTAATATAGAAGATGGCTTTCGCTAAGTTCCCAATGGTCATCGTTATCGACTACTAACTTAAAGCCGTACTTAGTTCGCCAGGTGTCCATTTGCTTTGCATCAATCTCGTTAAGCATTCTATTCATTAACACAATGTCCCAACCCTGCTCAAGTAGTTCGTCATTCAATACATCGGTAATAAGTGCGTACTCTTTTTCTAAGTGTACTATCGGCATCATTATTCTATGCAGTCCTACGCCTGAGTTAGCAGAAGTTATACAAAGTATTCGCATTTTATTTTTTTAGTAGTTCTGTTATTGGTATTAAAAAACCTTTTGAAGTATTATTATCGCCACCATTTTTTATATACATATTATTTTTATAATAATACCTTAACTTTTCTTTTAATCTTATAACATCAAATATAATGGCAAAGTTAATCTCATTTATTTTATATACCCAATAATTAGCATCGGTAGTTGCTATACCAGATGGCTTACCCCTTGACTCAAATTCTATAAATATATTACCAGTACTATGTGCTTTGGTATCACATTTAACTTCTACTTTGCTACCATTAGAAAAAATATTTTTTACCCAATCTTCTGCAAGTTCTCCAAAATTTAAATCGTGTGTAAAGCTTGACGAATATTTCATTTTTGATTTTTTATTAAAATTCGCATCTTATATTCTTTTGGTTGTGGTATATGTCTTGGTATTTTTCCCATACACTTTGCGCCCGTCCTAAACTTTCGTCTTTCATTCGTCTGTAATCTGTTCCATTGCCTACATCGTGTCCTATGTGTTCTGACCTCATATCCGGAAGGTAGTAATTAATAAAGCCTGATATTGTTGCTCGTTCTGCATAATCTCTGTCTTGCATTCCGTAAGGGTCATACTCAGTATTGTAACCGCCAACTGCATCTATAAGTTCACGAGTGATAAAGTTATCGCCAAAGGGTGTATGCGTTTTATGTACCCCGTCTATTAATGGCGGCAAATCTTCTACGCAATGTATTCCTATTATGCCTGTCTTCTCTATTCGTTGTGCAAACAAAACAAACTTAGCTAACCAATCTTGCGGTAATAAAATATCATTAGCTAATAAACAAACTGCATCATAGTTCTGAGTTATCCTAAGTCCTGCGTTTACTCCGGCTGCTATGCCCCTCTTTTCTTTTGATAAGTCATAACCGGCAAAAGGGTAGCTAAAGTTTTCGTGTGTGTCGCTGCCGTTATCTATTAAGAAGCAATCGGCATTGTAACCAGAGTTAAAAAAGTTTTGCTTAATTACACGCTGAGTTAAGTCGTGTCTGTTTTGTGCAAGTAATAAAATAGCTACTTTCATTATCTTATGTTTGAGCCTATTTCCCTTGCCGGTACTCCTGCATATTTAGTATTTGGTTTTGCATCTCCCTTTACAAAGGCACTTGCCCCCACCATACAATTCTCTCCGATGTTTGCAAACTGGTGTAGAACTGCGTTAAGTCCTATATTAGCACCTTTATCTACAATAGAATGCCCACCTATTTTTGCTCCGCAGCTAATTGTTACATTGTCTAAAATAGTGCAATCGTGTCCGATGTGTGCGTGTTTCATTATAAAACAATTATTTCCTATAAAGGTATCAATCTCAGTTCCTGCATCTATTGTTACAAGTCCTGTAATAACATTGTTATCGCCTATGTAAACTTTGCCCTTTTCTTTATTCCAGAACTTCTTATGTTCGGCAGGGTCTCCGATTATACAATAAGCACCAATGTAGTTTCCGTCTCCAATAATTACGTTATCGCCAATGATAGCGGTCGGGTGTATAAAGTTTGCCATAGTTAAGTAGTACAAGCGCAGTCATACGCAGGGTTTATGTTTTCTAAATCAAATTCCTTAAACAAGTTATTCTGTGATATATTTTTAAGCGTTTCTATTGTTACTCCGTTAAGATAAGTGTACTTGCTTCTTTTCTCATCTTCTATCCATTCGTCTGCAAGTTCTGGGAACTCCCTTAATATTGCTAAGATAGCGTTTTTACCTTTCATAAAACACAAAGTGCAATTACCTAATATAGAAGGTATTTCTAAATTGTAAGGCTTTTTGCTCCAATACTCATTTACTATTTGCTTAGTAACTTTGCTTTCAAACAAAGGGAACTTATCGTGTACCTTCTTAAATCTTTGGGTACGTCTGCTTACTCGCATTGGTTCGTCATATCTAAAGCCTACCAAGTTTTCAAATTCTCTTACGCCTATGCTTCTTAAATATCTTTTAGCCGTTTTAATCTTTAGTTCTATTGTGCAGAACCTTTTGAACTGATTAGGTAAAGCCTTGTTCTTTTTTAACATACCGGCAAAGCCACCTTCGTAACTTATTCTTGTTACAGGTATATTTTCAAATGCTTCAAAGTCATTAATAAATTTATAGGTCTTAGGGTGTTCTCTCATAGTATCGCAAAACAATACTATGTCTCCTGGCTTATATTCCTGGATAGTCATATAAGCAGAAGTTTTGCCACCGCTAAAATTAATTACCCTTTGCATTCTTTTTCTTTGGTTCTGGTTGTAAATCGTACCATTCGTAAAGCCTTTTAATCATATCAAATATACAATGGCTGCACCATACAGTTAAGATAAAATCTGGACTCATATACTTGCGATAAATATGCTCATACATTTTTAAGATGTCTAAATCTATATTCCTTACATATCCGTTCTGCACCATTTCGTAGTTACTTCTGTAATGGTCTAAATAATTTCTGTGTTCTATTTCCATAAGTTCCACATTAGTTTAGATAATAAAGGTGCTAATACTCCTGGTATAAATACAAACGCAAATACGTCTGTACATATTGCAGGAAGTAAATATAAAATTAATCCTACCCAAGCTGCTAAACAACTTGTACAACTAAAAGGCTTGTAATCTAAATACCATTTTCTGTGAAACTGATGTATCTCTACAAAGAATATTGCAAAGCATACTGCTGCGATAATTATCATTTGCGTAATTGTTTTTTAAGTTCTCGTTTAGTTAATTTAAGTTCCCTGTGTACTGACATATAAGGTATGCCTGTAACTCTGCTAAGTTCTTTAGCGTTGCAGTTATGGTTAATAGCATACACTCTTAAAAGTTCTGCTTTGTACCAGTGCATCTTGGATAGTTCGTTTTCTACTTTGTTAAGTAAATCTTCGTCTCTGTCGTGTACTATTAATTCAACCTCTAAAGGTTTTCGGTATGTGCGGTAAAATTGGCTTGTATTACTTTGCATCATATTAATCATAGTTCTAACTAAGTAGAACTTTAATACATTACGGGTGCGCATATCAATTAATCGCTCCTCGTCCATTTCGCATAGCACCTTAAATATTTCGCTTCTTAAATCTTCTCTCAGGTCTTCAGGCTGCATTTTGTCTATTGCTTCCTTTAGTTCTCGGCTCTCCCAAAGTTCTAATATGATGCTATTCTTGTTCATAGTCCTTTAAGATTAGTTTGCCGTTATCTTCGGTTGCTATGTAACAAAAACAATTTGCCGTCTTTGCTAAGTTTAAGAATGCTATTTGGTAGCTGCTTAACTTATCTCCTATTGCTTTTGTTTCGCAGTAAACCGCTACTCCGCTTTGCGTGTGAAAGCCTACTACATCTGGAACTCCCTTAAGTCCTATAAATGTTCTACCTCTAACCGCAAGATTATTATTGCGCCATACAAAGCACCCGTTTTTATTTAGTGTTTGGATAGCTTCTTTGGTTAATTCGTTTGCGGTCATATTACAAAACTATATTAAGAAAACGATACTTTGCCAATTTTTATTTGCTCCTCAAAAAATAAAGATACGGCTACGGCTCTGGCTTGGTTCTTTAACCAACTTTCCGTCCATTCGTCCCGGTACTGCTTTGCGGTTGCAAAGTCCATTTTACTTGCCTTAAAGGTTATTATATCCATTAGTTTCTTTTTGGCAAGTGCGCCATCTTCTTTTGTCCATACCTTGATGCCTGTACTATTAAGCTTAGTAAATACGCTTAATGGGTTAAACAACCTGTCAAAAGTTCTATTTTCAAGAACCTTATATTCCTGGTAAGAGTAATCAATTATCTCTAAATCGGTTAAGTGTGGGATTGCTTCTACTCGTTCTTGTGGCATCATTTTTCTAACTTCGTTTGCTTTTTTCTTATACCTATCCATTACCTGACTAAAGTATGCAGGACTAAAGTTCTGGTAGTGGTCTATAAAGTCATTGGCTATCATTTGCTTAAACGCTACTTTAATCTCGTTTATTGTAAAGCCTCCGTACTCACTCCTTATCCAATCCTCTAAAACTGCTAACTTAACTTTGTCTGGTATTACGTTTATGCCTACTAACTGCATAATGTAAATCAGGTTCTGATGCAGCATTGTTTGATTAAGGCTTCTTATCCTCTCACCCAAAAAGGCGGTCATAATCTCCTGCTCCGAAGGTAGTAGCGTTGATAAGGTTGTAGCCGTCAAGGTTAAATTGTTCTCCTTTTGTAAGTTTTCGTTGATTGTTTGTAGTTCTTTTTGCATATTGTTTAGTGTTTGTTATCCAATTATTTGCTGCTGCTCCCCAACTTTTCATAGGGTTCTTACCTACTTTCCACCCATTGCTTTCGTAGTAATTTACAAACTTCTCGGCTTCAATCTTTGCTACTTCTGTTCCTATCCTGATTGCCATATATTCGTAAACCTGGTCAAATGTACACTTACTTTTATTTATATTTATATCTTCATTTTCATTTTCATTTACATCTTCCATAAGGTTATCTTTAGGTAAACCTAATGGTTTTGTATTATTTTTAGGTCTACCACCTTTAGAGCCATTGTTTCTGCGGCTTTCAGTAAATTGAATGCGTTTTTCAATCTCATTACTTAGTCGGTTATTGTAAAAATTTCCGAATTTGTCTTTTGAAAACTTGCTCAAAACATCAACCGAAACCGAACCTAAAGATAACCTAATGGTTTTGTCTGTAAGTGTACCTTTCTGGTGTTGTAAACATAAGAGAGTAATAAATTGTCCTCTCTCTTCCATTGTTAAATCAGCTACTCCATTTAAAAAGTCGCTGCTATAAAATAGGAATGCAGGGTCTTTTGCCATAAAAAAAATAAACCCCGATAGCTACGAACTACCAGGGTTATTATTATTTAACCACTAAACACATAGTCGGTTCGTAGTACGTCTATGTCTTTTTATATCTGCAAATATACACTAATTTTCAATAAGTTCAATCTTTTGACAAATTCTTTTTAATTTGTCTTTAAACCAATCTTCCGTGTCAATTAGGTTGTTTGCTTGTTTTATGTTATGTATTGCGGTTGTGTGGTCCTTAGTGCCTGAGTATATGCTTATATCTTTGAGGCTTAACTTAGTGTATCGCCTTAATAAATAAGCAGCAGCCTTACGACCAAAAGTAGTTTTTAAACTTCTATCTTTTTTTAACACATCGCATTCAAATGTCTCATCTACTAAACTTACAATTTTTAATGCTCCTATATCTGCGCCTAAAGGCTGATTATCTTCAATGCCTAATAGTCCCAACTGGTGCATCATATCGTGTAGGCGTATATGGGTAAGTCTTTGAGCATAATATAAATCTTTTAATTGTTTGATTGATACATCTTTTTTCTTAGTTAGCATAATTAAAACGGCAATCCTTCCGTATCTTCTTTTGGTTTAAAATCATTTACATAAATCTTAAAGTCTGGTTGTTTGTCCTCTGTCTTGTAAGAATTAACCCACATAGAGTATTTAACATTTTCAATAGTAAAATTAATTACTTCTCCTTTAGCAGTTGTCTTTTTCCAAGCACCTGCACTCCATTTTTTCTCTGTCATTTTATTTAGTTTTAATTGAATATTTAGCTACTAATTTACTTTGTTTTTTTGTACCTACGTTAATTAATTCCGTTTGTACTTTGTAGCCTTTGCGTTTTAATTCAAACACTACTGCTGCTAATCTTAAGCTATTGTACTTCGTCAATGCTTGGATTGGTGTCAAGGTCTTGCCCGAAAGCAAGTGGTTCAAGATGCGTTGTTTCTGTGTCATTGTTTGGGATTTGGGTTAAAAATACTGGTTTGTCTAAAATGGTTTGATACTTTTCTATGAATGTTAATAAGTCAGCGTATGCCTCTTCGTTATACCAAGCGTAGTGGTATACTTCTGCCAGGAGCATCTGCCTTTCAAATGGTAGCAAGTCTCTCATTAGCTTTTCTTTATTGTTTCTTTAATCTTGTTAAACTCTTCTAAGGTCTTGATAGCATTGATTTTCAAAGCAGCCTTTACCTTCTGGTCTTCAGTAAACTTTGTCTTATCAAGTGCTTCAATTAAGAATGCCTTTTGTCCTTCGCTTACTTCGTCTTTATGTTCGTTAGTAGCGTCTGCATCTTTGGTATCGTCTATTGCAAAGAGTCCGTTAAGGGCGTACTTCCTGGCGTAGCTACTTGCTGCTCCGGTAATCTGTGAAGCGTCCATACCTTTTTTGTTTTCCTCTTCACGCGCTAACCCCGTGCAAGTAATGTTATCCTCTAAGTTACTTAGACAAGCAGTAGCCTTTACATATACCCGACCGCCTACTTCTACGACCTCATCGCTTAACATTAAAGCGTAGCCGTATTTATGGCAGATAGGTTTTGCAGCTTCGATTATATCTTCTGCACTTCGGTACTTGTATTTAGCAAAAGCATTGAATTGATTTTTAGGTGCTTTTAATTCCTGTTGTATTTTAATTAGGCTCATTTGTTTCTGTTGTTTCTTTAATAATATAATGTTCTAATACTTCGATAGTCGGCTCTTGTTTTTTTCTCATACCTATAAATATTTCATAGGCTTGTGAATAGTCCAAAGATATAGTGTCCTTTTGGTAGCGATTATCTACTGTTGTATAATAGTAAACATCGCCTCTGTGGTTAGTTTCTTTGATAAATTCAATCTTCATATTGTTCGGTTTTTAAAAGTTCAAGTTCTGCATTGTTTTCTACCCAACGAGTAAACGTATAATCGTCATCTTCGTAGTCGTAGTTTTTAGGCAATAGAGCAGGGTCATAAGGGTTTGTAGTACTCCTATCCCCGTCAATTAAGATGTTCCCGTATCGCTGATATTGGAACATTTGGTAGGTGGTTAAATGTGTCATATTGTGTTTTGTTTCAACAAAGATAACACATTACACAATACAAAGTGCAAAAGTAATAAATTTATTTTTGTAACCTTGTTGCAAATAATGGGTTTTGTATAGGACAAAAAACCGAGTAATGTGCATTTTATCGCACATTATGTCAAAAAAAGGTATCTAATGATGTAAAATTCCGACATAAAGTAAGGGTAAAACTTATCTATTGATTGATAAATACAACTTTATTGATTGACAAATTCGGTAGTAAAATGCAGCCAAAAGTAGTAGAATTACTACCTTTATTGTACTTTAAAGGTCTAAAGTAACTTTTGAAAGTAAAGTTTGTCAGAACCCCCATATGAATACTCCGGTAAGTAAAGCTTGAACCGGCAATCTATAAGGTTATTAGCCGAAGGGAAGTTGTCTAAAGTAGTGTAAGTAATAGCTATGTGGCAAAAAGTAGATGCTGCCTTTAACCTGGTTCTAATCATTCGTCTTTGTATGCCCTGTCCTCTATATTCTTTTTTAACCCAAGCCCTGTTAAATATACAAATGCCCTTAGAATAAATTGAGCCGCAATATGCAACGATACGGCTCATATCGTCAAGCATTACCCACCACTCACGATTGAACTGGAACTCATCTCCGCAACCTTTAAAGTTTGGGTTTGTGTAATCTAATTGCTTTAGGTCTTCGTAAACTTTTTTATCTAAAATATTTCCGAAGCTGAATATCTTCTTTAGGCGCATTGTGTATCTGTTCGAGTTTAGTAAGGTATAAAATGGCATCTTGTAGTTCCTGCTTCAAATGTGTTATCCATTGCCCAGTAGATAAGTCTTGCCTATCCATTGTGCAGTTATACTTTTCTTTGCCTACTTTTTCACGCCTACGCATATCTTTAATTACTAAGCTAAGTATTTTACTATCCATTATTTTTCTGTTTTAGAATGTATTTTAAAACAAGTTTTGCACTTGTATAATATCTTCTTAACTCCTGTTGCGGTTGTGCGCCTCATTTGTATTATCAAGTCATCGCTTCCGCACTCAGGGCAGCTACCTCTGTCTGCTCCGAAGATAACTCCGTAATGTGTTTTAGGTTCTATGTGCAGCTTTAATGCGTTAAATACTTGCTCTAATAACACTACGTCCTTCTGGCAGTACTTAATCATTTTAGCCATTGCAATCTTATCCTTATGCAGAACTATGTCTTTCCATAAACTATATTCTGTTTTGATTTTAGTGCCAATACCTAAATAGTCAGCTATGTAATTAAGCTTGTTGCTATTAAATCTAAACTTTTGCCTTGCTACCTTTAGCGTGTCAATAGTAACATAAGAAGGGAACATCTCTATTTTATGAAACAAGCACCTGGTTCTTATCCAAGCAAGGTCGAACTTATCTCCGTTGTGTCCTACTAACTCCGATGCAGTATTAGCTACCTCTACAAACTTTTGCAGCATTCTTTTGTCATTCTGTTTGCTATCCCATTCTAAATAATAAACTTCTTTTTCGTCTTCCCACTTGTAACAGATGCAAATTACTGCACGTTCTTTGATAATGCTATCAGTTGTAATGTTTAACTTGTAACCAGCAGTCCAGAAAAAGCCTACGTTCGGGCTTGTTTCGATGTCAAAGAATAGTCGTTTGCGTTTGGTTTTGAGCATTATTTATTTTTTGCTGAATTTATCTATTGTGGTATAACCCATAGCAAATAGCGTAAGATACAAGACCGCATCTACCAGCTTATCGCTTGGGTTAATTTTTAAGATTATATTTAAGAACAAAGAAATAAAAAGACAAATGCTGCCAAGCATAGCCACTACTCTTTTATGGCTTATACTGTTGCTTTCGTCCGATAATAAATTAACTAATATAGTTCTAAAGTTGCTCATATAGTTTAGCCTCAGCTTCTCTTCGCCTCACTAACCCTTTTAGCACCACACCATTTGCCTTCGTCCATTTCATAAACTCAGCCTTAATTGTTGGGTCTTTAGGATTGACATTTACCTTCTTTAGTAAAGTGCTTTTCTTTAAGTTGCCCGTGCCTACATTAAAAGCAAACGAAACAATCGCAGAAAAATTGTTTTCACTAACATCTGATTTTACAAGTGCATCTGTCATTCTCGCAAAATCATTAATAATTATGTCAAATAATTCATTCGCCCTTTCCTGAGTAATCACATCGCCTTCCTTTACTTTGCTTCCGTCCTCGTAGAATGTATTGCCATAGCCAATAGTCCAGACATTAGCCGGACATTTGTACGCCTTTAACTTGCACCCTTCGAAGTGCTTTACTAAATCTTTACCTGCTTTATTTATTTCCATAACTTATTCCAATATGCTAAAATTAATACAATGGCTATTATTAGACCGATTAGAGCCTTCCAAAAGTTATTCTGTGTACTTACCTTACTTTTGTCCGCAATCGAAATTTGAGTACTTTCCGTGCGATTAAACGCTATTGTGTCTTTTTTAATAAGACTATTGTCTGTTTCCTTCTCTCGTATCTCGTAAATCCATTTAGTTACGATTTTGGGAATAACTATAATACTATCCTTTGTAATACGGATTGTGTCATAGATAGTAATACTCTTGGTAAATATTTGCTCCTTCTCTATAATCTTGGTAACGCTATCGTAAAAAGTCAAACGCACGGAGTCAATCTTAATAGTTCCCGTGCTATCGTATCTCTTTTCAAACTTCTTAACAGAAGCGCAAGATGTAAGTAGTAAAGCTAAAAGTATTATTCTCATTTTAGTTTCTTAGTCATTTTCCAATAGTATCTAATAGCCATACCGCCAGAAATAATAGCAACCAAACTCGCCAACAATGTGAATAGTGGTTGAATACTTGTAATGCTAAGAGTAGCACTTACTAATGATACTATTGTTGATTGGTCTGCTTGGTTGTTATTTTCCATTATAATTCTTCTTCTTCTTGTTTGTTAAATTCTATACCATTAGTCCAATCTTCTAAAAAAGTAAAGTCCTCAAGACCTTGTGGATTGACTACGTTAATTATTACAAAGTCAAATTCTTTATCATTTAAAGCTTCAATGTCCTTAGTTAGTTTCTTGATGCCGTCTTTTGAATACTTGTAATTTCCTTTGTCATCTAATAGTAAGCAGTCCTTATCGTCTGTCTGAGCATTGTCTAAACGCAAAATTTCAACTTCTGCTTGATAGTCTTCGTGATGCTTCTTAACCTTCTCGTATAACTTAAAAAGCTTCTTTTGGGTTTTGCTTTCCTGGTTACCGATTACGGCATTAATGCTGCTTACTAATTGTAATAATTGTTTGTGTTTCATTTTGATTTTTTTGTAAAGATATATAGATTTTAATTATTCCACGGCAAAGGTAAGTTTACAATCGGTGGGTTCTTTTGGTTCTCAATTTGAGAAACTAAGTTACTATCCAAAGCAGCGACATCATTACCGGCTACTAACCACTCGCATACTTGGTCATAAGTTAAATCAGCATAAGCGGTAAAGTCCGTTTCCGAAGGTGTAGCGCAACCCATTGCCCCGTAAACCTCAGCATTGTAAGTTTTGTCTCCGTCTACTTGTTCTGCTTGGTAACGCCAATGCACTACTTTAACTACGTCAGTTAAACCATCTTCGCTCGGTGCGGTGT
>Ga0209353_10000257_pt1 | contig 33183 bp, 54 predicted proteins | sample LauGreSpBDMM15SD_2_FD_187561 | JGI IMG/M metagenome (GOLD analysis project Ga0209353, IMG submission 187561) | Freshwater lake microbial communities from Lake Michigan, USA - Sp13.BD.MM15.SD (SPAdes) (version 2) | ecosystem: Environmental > Aquatic > Freshwater > Lake | place: Lake Michigan... | reverse complement strand
CTTCTCCTTAACTCTGATCTCCTCGATCTGCTTGATGCTGTCCTTAAGCATTGAATAGTTTTGTGTTGCGATCTGAAGCGAGATGTCATCGACAATCGTTAGGTGGTCGCATCTCTCAGCTAATTCTTGAGAGGATTTCTGTAGGGCAAGGAATGTTGCCTCTGCTGTCTTTAGTGTTAAATCTTTCATAGTGGTTTTATTTATTGGTTTTAGTTTAAAATGGATCTATTGTGTCTAAAAATTCTTTACTTGCATCCCTCAGTGTGCTCATGTCCTGCTTGAGTGTCTCTCTTGTCTCACAGCTGTAGACCTTCTGCCCTCCCTTGTCAAAGCACCAGTATCTGTTCTTCTTCCAGTCCCAGAATATTGATGCCATCCCCGTCTTGCCTATACCCTTTGGCTTTGACTTCTGCACATATATGTGGCTCTCATTATCTGCAAATGGTTGTCCGCTTGCATCGTTCATCCACAAAGGTGGTCTGTAGATCAGAAGCATTGTGAAGGCTCTCCTCCACCATGTCCTTCCGCCTGCCCATTCATTCGGTAGTGCGGGAGGCATATACCTATTGCCAGTGTCCTTATCAACAACCGCCCTTACATCTGCAATGTGGTTAATCAATATATTTATTCTGTTGTTCCTCTTTGCGTCTATCCTTACAGTTTTTAAGGCTGCTGCTAAGTATTTATCCTCTCTGCCTCCGTATAAATCGGACTCATCCTTGATGTCATTAAACGGATCAAATAGTGTGGTGTCGAACTTCATCTTATACTCCATCTCCGCCTGCATCACACACGCATAAAACTCTCCGACAGTGAACTCCTTCTCATGGTTAGCAACAACAAAGTGCTTGTAGCACCACACCTGAGCGTGCATATACTCTGTGGAGTCTGCGTGGTAGGGGTTTGTCATAGCCACTGGCTTCTGCAAATACTTGTGTATCAACTCGGCAAATATGTTCTGAACGTCACCACCCTCACCAACATAGATGAAGTGCTTCCACCCGTACATGATGGAGGTATTGACAAGTAGCTCCAACACAAACTCTGTCTTACCGCTGTAAGGAGCCCCAGCAACGAATAGTGGGTATCCCTTCTTGAGCGTAAAGATGTCATCAAGTGCAGGAAGTCCGCACAGATCACCCTTAACCAAACCCGACTCACGAAGATCATCGAGTTCTTGGATAACGTCTGTAACTTTAAAATACGATTGATTGCTCATATTGTTCCCTGTAGATTATTAGTGGTTGCTGTCTTTGTGAATGATGAATTGTTTTCGTTCCATGTGCTTAACCTTCTCTCTACGTTCCATGTCTTCTGAAGTTCAACACGAAGCTTGTCCTTACCCTGCGTCTCCTCTGTCCAATATGCGTAGAACTCGTTAAGCATCTTCTTCCCGTACTTGTCAAGGTAGGGCTGAATGGACACCGCAAAGTCTTTCTTTCTCTCAAGGATCGGCTTAACCTCCTTCCTCTCTGATTTCTCTCTGTGCATCTTTATAGCAAAATTTAACTCGGCAACCAGCTCCAAAGCCTTTGACACCGCCTCCTCTGGGCTGTTGTTGTTTATTAGCTTAGAGGAAAAGTATATGGTTAGGTAGTTCATGTAGTCACTCTCTGTCTTAAACTCGTGCTTTGCCTTCATGTGTTTATTATTCTATTGTAAAACATTTACTTCTCCCTGCTTCATTATCTCCTCGATGTCAATGTCATCAAGCTCCGAGCAGGACTTCATTAGTTCCATAAACAGATCGACATCCTTCTCTTGGATGGCAAATCGGCTCATCTTAAACGATTCATATGGAGCAGACTCCTTGCCTAACCTGATCTCTTTCAGTGACACACCCTGAATGCCTTGCCCAGGATGATACCAAACGTGATCTATGTGGTAGAAGAAACCCCTCTGTATCCACTTACCCATAGGAATTTCCTTAGGCTTATTGTCGCTGTCAATACAAACACATTTTATCATTACTTAAAGGGATTATTTTTGTTAAAGTAGTAACAGCTCCAGTACACAAGTGATGCGACAATTATTGCCACACTCACCAACACGATGAACGCTATCATGCTAAGGACGTTGATTTCTGAGGGTATCTGTCGGGGGAGACCATCACTGTAGGGTTATCTTCCTCACCAACCACACCATCGTTAAAGAGTCCAAATATAACACAGCGTGTGCCATCCCTTCTGACACAAACAAATGTGTCCATCTCCCTTGTTGTTGCTCCCAAGTGAACATCGATGATCTCCATTTCCCATGGATTATCTTTCACATCGTATACATCCTCATAGTCACACAATACGTTTAAGTATTTCACAAAGTGTATTGGCTTTAACACTTTCTTCTTAGGATCTGCTCCTATTACAGTTATTTTTGTCATGTTATTTTTTTAGGTTAAAGTTTAATGTATTGTTCCAACATAATTTTATCTGTGTGCTATTGTAATGCTTGACTTCGCTTGTGTCTTCCAAAGCCACCACCCATATAGTATTCTCGTGTATACCGTAGTCCATAAGGAACAGAACCTGTCCATCACCATGCGGGGTAGTCACCCACAATACCTGCTGTACCTCGTGTATAATGGTCATATAAAGAATGGTCTAATCGTTATCACTCCGAATCCAAATCCCGATGCAAATGCCATCGCTATGTATATCCGATCCCTGAGCGACTTCGCCTCAATGTTATAGTGGTTCATCGGCAGGCACAGAAAGGGATTAATGAATACCATCATGAACATCCCGATCCAATTCTTGTCCATCAAGAACCTAAAACTCGCTATACTATTAGCATCCAAAAGCACAGCTGTTATAAATACAATTATTAATCTGGCTTTAAGTGTGTTCATGCGGTGTGCTTTATTGTCTTAATGTTTTTAATTTTTCTCATCTCCTTTGCAATGTATCTAAACCATTCGTTCTGATTTTTTGCAGGGTTAACAGGGCACACAGTGCTTTCAATTAAAATCTTTTTCATAGTTAAGTAGATTAAGTGACCGCCCTAATGGACGATCACTGGTTCAATTTTCTTTTCTATTATTCGGGACAAGTGCTTGACTGCGTTCTTAAAGTTTAACGCTGTAACGTACATGCAGTTGTCTTGGATGTCAACACGTCTCCTTGGGGTTACGTTTCCATTAATTGCTGACTCAAAGTCGATGCTTGACTCTGTAAACTTAGCGTAGCTGAGTTCGTCTGTTAGCACATTGTATTGGAAGCATTTATGCCCCTGCTGAGGGTGTAGTCTATTAACAAGCACATTCTGTTTCTCTTGCTTTACCTGATCGACTATCTCAGTGGATTCAAGCGGGTTAAATTCGGTCTCCTTCATTAGTAGTTAAATTTAACTAGTCCCCAGAATAAACTAAAAACTTTTCTACGCTTTCTTGTCTGCTTCACCTTTGTAGATGGAGAGATAACGTCACCGATAAACACGTCCTGAGCCTTACGTTCCACCTCGGGGTGATTCTTCCAAATATACTCAAATGTTGCCTTAGAGTCCTTAGCGTTAAGCACATCTCCAGTGTACTTCTTCTTGCTTGATCTCTTCTTGCGTGTTGGGGATACCCTAGACAGCTTCTTGTATTCGCCATCAGCCTCGATCAGAACACGTGCATGCTTAGGTTCAAATCGAGAAACATTTGACTTGTAAACTCCTCGGTCAATCTTTGTGAAGTAGTTTAACTTTGTTGCTGTTGTGAATAGGGAGCCAGCCACCGCATATGTTGAGCGTGCCTTAGTGATGTCAGAATAATATATTCTGTCAGCCATTGCCAGTGCGTTGATTCCATTAAGGTACTCAACGTGCTTGTTTAGTGTGTTTAATCTGATTGTCATAGTTTTAGGGTTTTTTTGGTTAGTAAGTTGTTAATTGTTTAATCTCTTTTTTGATCTCAATCTCAAGGGATGTCAGTGTGCCTCCGATAATTGTTTGGTCTGACTGTGTTCGTCCCTTCATCTGGTTGTGTGCATCGGAAAAGTTATCCTTTATCACAGTTAGTACCCTCTGTAGTAGTACCATTTCCTTTGATCTGCTTAGATCATCTTGTTCGTGTTGTAGCATAGGTTTTTTTTAGTTTAGGTTGCAAATATAATTAAATTGTTTTAAAATACAAACTTTATTTTACAGCAACGATCCAAATGTTCCTCGGAATAGTTCCGTTGGAAATTAGTTGCTTCTTCTTACTTACTGCAATTGCGTATGGGACGCACCTTGCAACAACCTCCTTGGAGAATTTTCCCCTTGCGAGTTCTAAATTAAATAGCTTCATAGTTTCTTTAGTTAGTCGTTCTCAGTTAATGTTCGGTGACCAAAGCAGGAATCGAACCTGCAATAAGAGATCGGATCAGCTCACTCTCATTTAGTATTATGCGTCTACCATTCCGCCATTTGGTCATAAAATAGGAAAGCAGAAGATGGGTGTGTGGACATCTGATTTTATGATTGGCATTACTTCGGCTTTTAACCTCCTCTTCCGCATGAGCAGTTTTCCCCAATCAACCTTTAAAACTTTTCTAGGCATCTTTATTCCCACATATAAATGTCGTGACCTTTGTATTCAATATAGAGATGAATCTTTGGATTGCTATCGCTTCTTTCCTCGCAAAGAATTTCTAGTTCAGCACCAAGGGTAAGAAGTTCTTTTCTTGTGCAGTTATTAATCCATAGACGCATTTCGCATCCCTCGGGAATCATATCACAGTCAATTAATTTTTTAATCTCTTCAAAGCGTTCTTTTGCGTTTTTCATAGTGTTTATTTTTTAGTGTTAGTTAGTGTTCCTCATGTATGTTAATAAATCCAAGTCCCATGCTGTTATTTCCCCATCCTCGTAGCTGAAGACTATGCTTATGGAAGGGTATAGTCCCGCCACCTCAAACTCCGCCTTCAGTAACTTTGCCTCTCGTATTGCTACCTCTTGATCTTGGTAGATGTTCTCTCCCGAGAAAACCTTGTTAAACAGCATAAAGTCTATTGTAATGTATTCGATCTTTGGTTCCATATATTTGTGTGTATTTTTGTTTGCCCTTTCGGGGGGACGGAGAAAACACTACTAAACTCCGCCCCTAATTTTTTAAACAATATCTTCCTTCAGCAATTTTATTTCCTTCCCTTTTTCAAGGTCAAATATAGCTATTTGTTTGTTACGGAACCCTAAAAATAATGCAGTCCTTAAGTCATCAAGAACCATCACCGCATCGTAGTAATACTCCCCGTTTTTTTCGTTCAGCCACCCTCCGTATGCATCCACAAATGATGGCTTTGCAAACTCCATTACCTTATCTAAACCCTCGCTCCCAAAACTATCTTGCGTCTCTAAAATAGCTACAGCATATCCTTTCAAAATAGGTTGTAAGGTCTTCTTGTTGATGGTAAATCCTGCTGGATTCTCTTTTGCAATTTTCTCAATTGCTAGCTTTGTGATTGATTGTTTTGTGTTCATAATTTTAGTTTTTTTAGTTAGTCGTTCTCAGTTATAGTCCTTGTACGTATACTTTTCAAAAAGGTTACGTTTTTTTTGTTTTATTTTTATTTTTTTTATGCGAGGAGGTCAAACTCATCTATAAAAATATACGTTCCCTTTACCTTAGTTAGCTTCTTTTTAATTAGTTCTGACTTTATGGAGAGGATGTCTCCCACAGTTTTTCCCTTTAGATTTTTGATGTAAGAAACTGCTTGTTCTATTGTCTTGAAAGTTTTCATAGTTTTTTTTAGTTTTAGTTAGTCGTTCTCAGTTAGTGTTCGTTTACCTTGGCTGTTTAATCCATCCCGCAGTAGGAACGCATTTTTACTCCCGAATTTCTGATAATGTCCATCACTTGATACATTGATAGGTCATCGTTAAATTCCTTTTGCAAATTAGCTAAGGCTTTTTTGATCGATCTGCTTGTCTTATTGTAACACTTCACATCGTTATACTTGTCTGTAAAGTCCCAACCGTTAATTTCCTTTGCCTCTAGGTCAAAAGTAAATCCGCAATTTTTGTTGTTAAAATTAATTTCTGTTTTCATGGTAGTATTTTTTTAAGTTAGTTAGTCGTTCTCAGTTAATGTTCGTTTACCTTGGCTTTTTTAAACAATGTACGTTGTCTTAATATTTCCCGATGGAAAGTTATGTTTAAACCTTTTGTAGAGAAGAAATTTAGCAAATTGTTTTGCTGACCTTCTATTTGGTCCCGACAAAGTAATTGAGTCTATAGTTCCTAATTTACTTTCTAGATTAAATGTGTATGTTTTCATAGTGTTTATTTTTTAGTGTTTATTTAATTTCGTTTATTGTCTCTCTTCCCGTCACCATATACTCCGCTAACTTCGTTAAACCATGCGTCAAGGATGTATTAAATGCTCTCTGCTGTAATTGTGTCATCCGTTTTGTGTTTAGTCCTAGGGATGCACTTTCGACATCTTTTTTAACTACGTTCTGAATGGCTTGTAAATATTCAAAACCTTTTTCTTTGTAGCGGACATTTAGTATGCATGCGTCCTCCAATTTTATGTTGTTATGGACAATGTATTGCTTCAGAATTCCTTGCAATAATTTTTTAATTTCTTCGCTCATGGTAGTATTTTTTTTTAAAGTTAGTTAGTCGTTCTCAGTTAATGTCGGGGGTGTTTATACAAACACCACCCTTGCAAACCGTTCATACTTCATATACTCTTTTTCGAGGCTTGTTTGTGTTGCTTGTTTGTCAGATGCAAACATTTTTTGGATACGTTTCAATAGCTTTTTCATAGTGTTTTTTTTTAAGTTAGTTAGTCGTTCTTTATTAGTTACTAAGAGATTCTTGTTATGATCCCTTTACTTTTACTGTCATCTCTATTCGGTTGAAAGAAAATGTTTTCTCCTACCTTCAGATCGAGAATTTGATCTAGATAATCAGATTGAATAGAATAAATCCACTCGTATTCGCTGTCTCTTTTCTCTGTCAGCCTTTCTACTGTTACATTTTTTACTGAACATGTAGTACCTTGTTCACTGATCTGAACGGTGAATCTTCTGTTGAAATTTGAATTTTTCATAGTGTTTTTTTTTATTTGGTTAAGACGCTTCACAGCGTTTCGGATATTGAATCCTCTTCAGTTAACCTTTTTCTGCCTCTTTTATGCGTTTTAATAACCAATACCTAGCGTCAAGGTGCTTCTGTTGGTCGGGCAGACTTTCAACCGTTTCTAGGGCTTGTTTTAATGCTTCATCAATGTTCTGAATTTTTTCGTTTATTAATTCAAATTTAAAACTGCTGAAGTTATTTTTTTTAACGAATTCATCTACATGAACTAATGTACCATCCTTTAATTTTACATGGTCATTCTTTATATTTTTACGAGCATAGCTGTATTTGTTTTCGAATGAATAATTCCCATCTTGATATTGATTTTTTGTTTTCATAATTTTTATAGTTTTTAAAGTTAGTATGCAGATGAAGGTCTGTTTTGATTTTCTTCGAAGGATGCGGACTCCCATTCATCGTCCTCGTGATTAGTTAGATCGTGGAAATACTTTGCTAGTTCCGTAGCTATTCTTTCCAATTTTTTTGCTTCAGTGGTAGTGAATGATGTCCTGAAGATGTTGTGGTTTGTCTGAATGCTTCCCAACATTCCACCGCCTAAATAATTTTGATAGGCTGACATTCTGCTTCCCTCTCTGAAGCCGAATTTTGATAGGTCAATTTCGACTCCGCCTCCTCGTTGACTGTATTGTTGTCTCAGGATTGATGCTTCGATTTTTTCTCTTGTAGTTTTCATAGTGTTTATTTTTTAGATTGTTTATACTCGTTATACGCTGGATTTTTTGAAAGGTTACATTTCTTTTTTTATTTTTTTTATTTTCCATCCTGCATTAAAAAAGTCTGAATACATTATTTTGACGATTTCTTCTGCTTCACTATAAAGTTTATAGTTATAAACATCAATTTTTATTTTTTCAAATTCGTGGCGAATCAATGTAACGGAAAATGTTGGATTTGTTGTGTCTTCAGTTTTCATAGTGTTTATAGTTTTAGTGGTTAATTTACTTGTTATACGGGGTGATTTTTTAAAGGTTACATTTATTTTGATTTTTTTTTACCATGCAGTTTTGAAGTCTTTAAATTCGCTTTCGCCCTCTTCTTTCACTGTCACCTTCACTGTGTGGCGGAGTATTTTTTGAATGTCTCCGCTGTAATTATTGAAGATGTATCGTCTTAATTTGCCCTCGTTACCTTTGATGATCTTTTCGCTGTCATCTCTCAGTGTGATAATTTTATATTCGTTCATGTTGTTTGTTTTTATTAGTTATACGCTGGATTTTAATTAAGGTTACATTTATTTTGATTTTTTTTCTCTGATCTCATATTTATGATCTCTATAACTTTTCATCTCTTCTGCTGTCGGAGGATTTTTGAAGTCTATCCATTTGTTTCTCCATTTAGAAAAAAATTGTAATTGCTTGTCAGTTTTCATAGTGTTTATTTTTTTAGTTAAGACGAGCGATGTTCTGCTCGTTTCGTCCATTCAGGACTCATCAGTTAACTTTTTAATCTCTGAAGCCTAGACTGTCTAGATGCTCGTTTATTTCGTCAATTTCTCTCTGATAATAAGTGATCACCTCTTGACTTAAATTCTCTCTGATCGCTTTTTTTAGTTCATCACTCATCATGTTACGGAGTCTCAAGGAGTGACTGTTGCTAGTGATTTTTTGCTTTGCTGTTAGATTTTTCATAGTGTTTAGGTTTTAGTTGTTTATACTTGTTATACGGATGTTATTTTGAAAGGTTACATTTATTTTTTTAGTCTATAAGAATCTGCAAATTTATCTACATGAAACAATTCAATGTTTTCTAATCCCACCGTAGCATCTTTTCTAATGTATTCATGGCAGGTATCATCCGCAAAAGTTAAAATCCAGCGAGGATAAGGGCTGCGAGTCAGTGAAAGTATTGCTCCCTCTTTCATTGCTTCTTCTACTTGAATTTTTGTTAATTTCTGAGACGGTTTGAATTTTTTAATTAGTTCCATAATTTTAGTTTTTAGATTGTTTATACTCGTTATACGCTGATAATTTTGAAAGGTTACATTTTTTTTTAATATCGTAAAATGAACAGTAAACAGATAGCAGTGATAACATAAAGGATTGCTAATTTTAGAACTAATTTTTCTTTTCTTGTGTACATGATTTCTAGTGTTTAAAGTTAATGCAGTTGATAGGATACTGCTCCCCTTTGTTATTTATTTTACTTCTAATGTTATAAACTTTGCAATATAATCTTCACCTACTTCATAATATTTTGAATCAACTTCTAAAGCATCATTTGTAGATTGGTATGATTTAGTATTTATAATTCCTTTTTTAATAAGTGAACTAATAACTCCCCTCATAATAACCATATCTGTATCTATATCATTTGTATAACACCACATTGGGGTATCACTACTAAATTGTTCCTCTGTATAAAGTTTTATTAAATTTAATAATTCCATTTCTAATTTTGTTACTTGAGTTTTCATAATTTTAGTTTTTTAGTTGTTTGTTTTTCTGATACAAATATATGGTGACAATACTAATCCCACAAGCGGCATGGATAAAGGGTTTCACTTTTTCACTACCTCTGAACACATAATGAAATCAATGCATGTAGAAATATTTATTTTTAAAACACACATTGCATAAAAATGCAAAGTATTTTCATTTTTACAATGTTTATGCGGTCTGTAGAGGCTAACTTTAGAATGATTCTAAATAAGAAATGACTATTTTTTGACTTATTTTAAAAATAATGATGCTTTTTTTATGCTCGTATTATGTTTTTATGTATGTTTGTGCTGTTATCTCGGAAGGATAATAAAAGCATTTAAAGTATTACATCAAAAATAACAGTATACTGTTAGTAAAGCCCTTTCATTAATAGCCCTTCCGAGAAATTGGAAAGGGCTTTTACTTTTTATATATATAGGTGATGAATAAAAATAAACGATATGAATTCAAGGTATAGCAGATGTTCTCATGGAATGTATGGCCTTTGTTCCTTATTGCCTAAACTTAAATTGTAGATGATTTTTGGACCGAACACATGCTCTATTTTAGAGCGTGAAAATTACTTTTCCTAGGGGACTTTTCTTTCTTTTCTTAACAGTTTCTTACTCGTTGTTTCTTACTTCTTTTCTTTCTTTAAAGCTATAAAAAAACATACAAGATAAACAGTAAAAAATAAGACTAAAATAGACGTGAAAGAATAAAGACTTTTTTGCATGTCATGTTCAAGAATAAATACCAAAAATGACCAAAAACATGCTTACCAGATGAGAGGGTAAAAATCGAGAAAATAGCATCCAGCCCTTTGTGATTATACGTTACAGCCCTTTTTTCTTGTTTTTCAATTTTGCCGATAACGTCCTTTTGCATCTCATGTAAAATGTGCTTAAAACATTCCGCAGATATGCCCGATTGTAGTGGAAATCCTCTGCCCTTTTTTGGCAGAGATTGGAACAAAAAGCGGGTTGCCCGAAGGGACATCCTAATGATCTTACTTATTCTTTTCTCTAATACTCTCTATATACCATTTACCTTCTTTTTCTTTAGATAGTCTAGCATCAACATTCGGCTTGTTTCTAACTAGGATATACACTAGCTCTTCAACAGACATCCCAAACAGTCCCGCTAAGGTTAAAAGATCTCCTAGGCGGATTAAATAGGGGTTGTGTATCCATTCTCTCAGAGTTAAATTACTGACGTTTAAAGCCCTTGCAATGTCTGTTCTCGATAGTCCTGCTTTCTTCCCTCTGAAGACGATAGGGTTATTCTCTTGCGCTCTGTATAAGATTGCCATAGTGATACGGTTTTAGTTACGGTTATTTGCTGTGCTGTGAGGAAAGATGGTAAACGGAAATCCTTCAGTCACATGCACAAAGATACAGTTATAAAAACAGTTCTCCAAATAATTTAGTTTCCTTTGTTAGTGCACTGATCAGAGGGTATGTCGGCTTAGAAAACAAAACAGAACTCATTTGTTTGTGTTAGTCGGCTCTGTAACCCTTGTTACGATTCGGTTTCGGTTCGTTTCAACGAGGCTTTCAATCTCGATTCGATACCCACCCGATAGCGTTAGAATTGCTTTCGGAACGGCTAGCCCCCCCCCGTTTGGTACGTTTAACCCCTGTCCCTAACTCCTGTAAATCATTTTTCCCCAGGAATCCACCCTGTTTTTCATTCTTAAAAGCGATCCACCCTATCGTGTCCACCCTTTTTAAGGGTGTGTTTCTGGATGGTGCACTGCCATTGGTCTAAGGGCAAACTTTTTTTAGAATTTTGGCATATTTTGCATGAATTTTTCATAGAATGTGTATGGCTTTGGGATGAATTTTGGATATATCTTGCATATTAGAATAATAATGTTTAAGTTTGCGGAAACTAATAACTTACACATGGCTAACAAAAGAAATTTAGGTGAGGCTGACAGTTTAAACAGACCTAGGTTGAGTGATGACGAGGTTGACTTGATAAAGAATTATAGGGTACAGATGTCGTTGTTGGAAGAGGAGTGTGAGACAGCTGGGATAGATCCTATGACGGTAAAGCATTATTGGTATAAGAGTAAGGTTTTCAGTATGTTTGCCAAGCCGAACACCAAGTCGCTGGTTGACTTGAAGAGTGAGCTGCTGAGGGATATGGATAGGCACAGTCCTAAGTACCCAGTGATAAAGAGGGTAAAGTCGAAGGACATGCACTGTTTGGTTATTGATCCTGCTGACATACATATAGGTAAGTTGGGCAGTGAGTATGAGGTTAACGATAGGTATAATAATAGTATAGCTGTAAGGAGGGTTCGTGAGGGTGTTGATGGGTTGCTGGAGAAGGCGAATGGGTTTAATGTTGATAAGATTGTTTTGGTTATAGGTAATGATATACTTCACACAGACAATTCGAAGAGAACGACAACGAGTGGCACACCTCAGGATACTGATGGGATGTGGTATGATAACTTTCTGTTGGCGGAGAAGCTTTATGTGGAGATTATAGAGAAGCTGATGCCCTATGCGGATGTTCATGTGATACACAATGTTAGTAACCACGACTATATGACTGGATGGTTTTTGGCTGAGACGCTGAGGGTATGGTTCAAGGGTAGTAAGAATGTTACGTTTGATACGGACATGAAGCACAGGAAGTATTTTGTTTACCACGACAATCTGATAGGGACTACACATGGTGATGGGGCAAAGAACGCTGATCTTCCGTTGCTAATGGCACACGAGTGCAAGGGGTGGAGTAAGGCAAAGCACAGATATATTTATACTCACCATGTACACCATAAGAATGCGAAGGATTACCAGGGGGTAACGATAGAGAGCTCAAGGTCTGCGAGTGGTGCGGATGGATGGCACAGCAGAAATGGCTACGAGGGTGCTCCAAAGGCTATAGAGGCATACATTCACCACCCGAAGTATGGTCAGGTAGCTAGGCTGACACATATATTTTAGTTTAGCTTTTAGTCGAGGGTGATTATTCCGTATCTTTAGGATATGGATACTATACTCGAGATCAAGAAAAAGAATTTTTATTTAAGGATGTTCATCCTCCCGATATACTCAAGCAAGATATGCTTTGTGAGGTTTAATGATGGTAAGGGATACGACCAGGTAATAAAGTTTCTGAAGGGAATTAATGTTGACTGCGAGAGCTATGATGCGAGTGAGTATAGGGATGCGTATGGCTTTGTTGCTAAGGAGAAGACAAAGTACGGAAGCGTTCACTTTATGTTTATGAACATGTGTGAGGAGTATAAGTCGGAGCATGTGAACACGCTGTCACACGAGACGTATCACCTGGTGCAGAACATATGCTCACACCATGGATTGGAGTTCAATCCCACAGGTGACAACGAGCACATTGCGTATCTAACTGGAACCATCTACTCAGAATTAAATAAGATGTAGTGTGCACTATACTGCTCTTTTGTGTGTAAGTGTGCGATTATTTTTAGAAATAGCAATTGAAAGAGCAATAGGAGGCACTATTTAGTGTATTTATAATGTATGCTCTTGCATATACTTAATGTTGGCTATTACAAACAAAATGCGTCTTTATGTTTGTAATAGCCAACATTATAGCTAAAAATGCGTCTTTATGTTTGTAATAGCCAACATTATAGCTAAAAATTGGGGTTAATGTTAGTTTTTTTATACATAGAACTGGGGTAACTTACTCTTCTTTAAATATTTCTTTATAGTATTCCTCTGCTGTTTTATCTGTGCTATATTTGCCTTCGTTATATGCATCCCAGTAAACACTAATTATCTGCTCTTTCTCCATTTCTTTGGCTTTGTTGTGTATATCACTTGGGATTCCATCAGGTAATAATCCATTTTTTGATAGTTCAAATAATAACCATTCTACTGCTGTTTTCATTAGTCTTGTTTGTTTAGTATTTCTTTTAACTGATTAAAAATTGATTCAGCACCCTCACCCCAATACATATCACATTTACCATCCTTAATAGGAGATTCCATAAAGTAAGATTGCAGCAATAATTCCTTAGCTGTGTATCTTTTGCACTGGTCTTTGACTGGGCAATTTTGCCCTTTGCATGTAGTTATGTCTAACATATTAATTTTTTTGAATGCATTGTAACACACCCTTTGTTATAATGCAAAATTAAGTTATAATGGTTATACCCTTTCTATTTTAAAAAAATGTAAGGATATAACCTTGTTTAAAAACTATATTTCGGCACTTTTTTGTTTTAGTGCCAATAATTTGTCACAATTATTTGTAAAATTGTGACACTATAGTTCGTCACAAATATATGCTATAATTCGGACAGATTTATGATACCCTAAAGTATTTTTGTTTAACCAGGTACTCGTACAGCTTGCCTACCGACTGACATATTTCTTTTCCATCATCGTGTGCCTCCATGTGCTTCTTTGGTTTTCCGCTTATTCCATCCTTGTCGTATAGATACCAGTTAAGCCAGTCACAACCTTCTTTTGTAAGAACATACTTCCAGAGCTTGTTTATTATCATCTCATCCGAAGGGTTAAAATCTAGTGTGTCGATGCCGATGTCGTATGCCTTCTGTTGTGTTGCATAGGATTCGATCATAAGGTCGATGATCTCCTTAAATTCTTTCTTTGTCATTAGTCTTGTTTGTTTAGTGAGTTGATAAAATCAGAATAATTTATTCCGCTATCTAATCCAGCTGGTTTATTAAAGTTTAGACAAGCCCTCCAACATTCTCTCATATCTTCCTCTGTGTATTTCTTAGCCATATCTTCTTGGTAGTAAGTATCAAATGCAAATTTAATCATATCTTGCTCTGTATATTTCTCAACCATATCTTGTTGACATTGAAAATAGCCATTGATAAATCCATCATACAAATCTTGTTTGCTAAAAGCAAGTGATACAAAGTCATTTGCCATTGCTTCTATTTCTTCTTGTGTTTTCATATTATTCTTCAAAGTTTTTCTTTAGGTTCTGTTTGATTATTACATTCTTTACTGTGGAGACGTATGTGCTGTCCTCAGCGTACTTATCACCAAGCTTTGCAAAGTATTCATCCTCTGTGTCGATGTTGCACATTACATTCGCTTGGTACATTGCGTAGTCATAAACGCAGTCAATCCAGTCCCTGTAGTAGGAGTGATTATTCTTTGTGCCAAGAGATGTTGTTACACGAACTCTCGCCTGCTTCATCCCAAATAGGTTATTGTTCTTCTTGAAGATGTTGCTTGTAAAGTTTGCCGACTCAATCTTTGCCTGAGCGAGAACGATATGCGGGTACTTAATGTTGCAGCTCTTAAGCAGCTCTACCAGGGCATCTTCGCTGAATGGCTCACCATGCAGCACAGACTTCTTTATCACGTTTGTGTTGTGGGTGTAGTTCCTTATAATGTACTGATCGCTCATTCTTCCCAAAACATATGCAAGTGCAAGTAGTGCTACGATTATTAGTGTTAGCTTTATGTATGATCGAGTCTTTAATTTTTCAAAGGAAACTGTGTCCCTGTTATATCTGAATACCTTCATGTTATTTATAGATTTCGTTTTTAATGATGTAGTTAACTGTTGACTGTAAAAACATTTTACCGTTCTTTGTTCTATATCCAGCATCGTTAAGGATGTTTGCAATGCCTGTTGGACGGTGGTTTACAGACAGATCCTTTATCGTCTTGATAATCTTTTGCTCTGACTCGTTTGGAACAAGATTCCCATCAACATTGTCAAAGCCAAGCATTGGTCTTGAGTAGATCTTGTTTGTGTCCTTCTTATTCTTAAGAACAACCTTAGTTCTTTCTCCTGTGATGTTTCTCTCGAACTCAGCAAATGAAATGATTGTGGAGAACATTAGTCTACCGATTGCTGTCTTAGTTGTGAATGATGATCCACCCATGTCAACGATGTGCAGTGCAATGTCGTTACTGTTCCACTCGTCAACTGTGATAAGTGCATCCTTTAGATTTCTGAATAATCTGTCTGGCTTGATTGCAATTATTGCGTTTGCCGAGTTGAGTTCAGCCTTAATTTCCGAGCCACCCTTTCTCTTGTAAAGTTCTGTGAACCCAGAGACATCCTCGTCAATGATGAACTTAGAGATTGTGATACCCTTAAACCTTGCGTACTCTCGGATTTGTTTTTCTTGAACCTCTAATGAGCCTTCCTGATCCGATGTTGATACTCTGATGTATGCGATTGCTGTTTCCATAGTTATTGTTTTTGGGTAGTTGTACGCAGGCAATTCAAAAAGGTTACAAAAAAAGTGAATTATTTTAAATTTTTATATTGTTCCTTTAGGGAAGCCTCAAGTTCAAACATCCACTTCCACTCTGGATTGTTCTCGATTGCCTTCCTGTTGTGGTCCCAGAGGTAGTGTTCCTCATCTGTACCGAGTACAATGTTCTGCTTGTTAAGCTTAAACTTAGGGTACTTGTTCATCCCCTTTGGGATAACGTGGAGGAAGTTTATTGGTGATGGCTCTCCCAGTGGCTCAAATGATATTTGAGAGTAGTGAGGTCTCTCGTTCCATATCTCAAGGAACAGCTCCTTTTCCCCTGTAGCCTTACGCTTGTAGGATAGCCCCTTCTTCTTTTCCTTTACAACCTTTTCTGGTTTTGGATCAGGTCGAAATTTCCGAGCCGATTCGATGTTCATCTTTATAAAGTTTCTTATCATAGGTCCCAGTTTTCTTCTTGAGTTATTATCACTTGTTTCTTTGTTGCTACAACCTCGTGGTGAACTATCGGTGTTGCATTGTCCTTCTTCCACTGTATCATCGCTAACACCTCGTGCTTCATGTACGGTACAGGTATCTGAAAGTTCTGCATTGGATTTGCAGGGTTTATCCAGTGTATTGACAGCTGACCAATCTTAAGCCCAGTCTTCTTCTCCATCATGTATGCGTAGATAGACAACTGAATAGCATAGTCATTGTACTTTGAGTTCTGAAGGTGTGATAGGCATCCTAGCATGTAATCATTTCTAAGCTTACCATGCTTGTCGATCTCCTTCTGCTTTATGCCCTGGTAGTTTGTCTTGAAGTCAACGAGGTCTATCACAGACTTCTTGCTTGATGTTACCTGCATTGGTTGATCCATTGTACCAGCAAGCCTGTTCTCTTCATCATAAACAACAACCTCGTTGTATACCCTGTAGTATCCTGTGTACTGTGACACGATGTCAAGGATTGCCTCCCGAAGGTCTTCATCCTCTGGAAGAACCTCTGTTGTCTTGTTAAACCTTTCAATTGCGTTATGTATTCGGGTTCCTTCGTCTGTTCTACTCTCCCACTCGTCAAGCACAGACTGCTTTGTTCTTCCCTCAGACTTTGCAACCTGACTGGAGATCATCTCCTTGTTGAATGCCTTCTTGAATGGTGATCTAAACTTCGATACCGATTCATAATCATTCCCATCAGTGTCCTTGTATGTGTGTGACACTGGCTCTAATTTAACGTAGTTGTCTAATCCTTGAATCATAGTTTTACTTTTTTAACGTGTCTTATGTTTACTCCTAAAAAGCTCGATGCCTCCTGTATTGTTGTTGCCACACATGTGACATTTGTTTTGACGTTTATGTATGTGTGAGTCTTTTGTCTGTCGAAGTCGATGATGTCCCCGAGTCGTATCACATAGTCTCGATCAAGGAATATCTTTTGGATTTTGAAGTCGATATATGCCCCATCGTTAATGATTCGGATGAACTCATTCTCTCTGTTCATTACAGCTGCCCAGCTCTCATCGTTTGGAACATTTATCTCATTAAGCTTTCTTTTAAAGGCTTTATTGAAAACCTTGCTGTCTGTCTCAACCTTTATATAGATCGCCTTCTTTATGTAGTTGTACATTACTTCTTAATTTTTTTATATAAAACATCTTGTGAAAGTACGAACTTGTTGTCGGCAAGTATCTCGTTTATTTTCTTCTGAGAAAGTTTACCCTTTATAAGTCTTGACTTGTATACATAATACTTTGGGGACAAAGCTGATGTGTTTTCCCAAAAGATTTCATGTAGTGCTTGCTCTTGATTGTATATCATGATGCAAATGTAAATAAAGTTTTTTTAATAACAAAATTGTTAGGGTTTATTTGAGTGCTATTTGTAATCATTCTAAATAAAAATATATATTTGTTTTTAAATTACTCTTATAATGGCAGATGACAAAAATATTTCTTCATTTCCATCATTCTTAGCAACTAAAGAAGAGAAGGCTGAGGATGAATATGGATTAAGATATGCGAGAGCAATCTGGTCGGAATATACAAAGAATAGTACCCTATTTAACACACGCAGACAGCGTGATATTATGAATAGGAAGTACGCTGAAGGACTTGAATCCATACAGAAGTACAAGGATCGCCTTGACTTAAATGGTGACACATCATACTTAAACCTTGACTTCTCTCCAGTTAACAGAATTGCAACAATCGTTGACAATATTGTTGGACGGATGATGAATCAAAACTATAAGATTCAGTGTAATGCCATTGATCCAGAATCAAAGACAGAATTTGACAAGCACAGAGACAAGCTTTATGCTGACATGTTCCTAAAGGAGTTTTCTGAGTCAATGGAGCAGACCACAGGAATCTCTATGGTTGATAAGAGTAGAAACATCCCAGAAACGGATGAGGAGGCAGAGCTTGACTTGAAGTTAAAGTACAAGCCAGCTGCATCGATTGCAATGGAGAAGGCTTTACAGTTTGTCTTCCAGAACAACGACTCTGAGGAGATTCGTAGAAAGATACTGCGTGACTTGGTTGTAATCAAGCGTGCAGCAACATACCGTTACTACGATGAGAATAAAAACATTAGATATGACTATGTAGATCCAGTCGATGTTATTACTCCATATTCAAAATATGAAGACTTTAAAAACATTCAGTATGTAGGTGTTTTAAAGCAGTACACTATAAACGAGCTGGCTCAAATGAATCCGAAATTTACGGATGAGCAGTTGTTTGAAATCGCAAAAACGCAAGCTGGAAAAAATAACAACCCATTGTGGAGCTGGTCATTGTCGTATGAGGGTTATTACAACAACACAGGATTAACTGCATCTCGTCCTTATTATAACTTCAACATTACTGTAATGGAATTCTTTTTCCTTACAATTAATAGAGACGTTAGCACAAAGAAGGTTAACCCAAAGGGTGGATTCTTCTTTGATAAAAAAGCAGACAACTATACAAACGAGGTTTCCCCAGACGTTATTGTGCTTGTTGAGTCAGACACAATGTGGAAGGTTAAGGGTGAAGAACTTGAGGTTGGAAAGGGTGTTGCAAAGACATCTGACGATGCAAGAAAATACTTTGCAAAGTTAAAGACAGACAAGAGATCTGCTGCAATTGAAGTTATTTCAAAACAACATCAGTACAGATACGAAGGGGTTTGGGTTCCTGGAACATCTTACCTCTTCAACTATAAGATGTCAGAAAACATCGAGAGAGATAATGCAACAGGTAGCTATAGCCCAAAGGCGGAGTTACCAATATGTATTGTTGCTCCTGGTATCTATGACATGGAGAACAAGTCACTTGTTGAGAGAATGATTCCTCACGAGGATCAGATTAACTTGATCAACTTAAAGACTCAGCAGCTATTAATTAAAGCGAAGCCTCCTGGTGTGGCTATCGACTTAGAGGGTATGGATGCAATTGTTTCTGGTATGGGTAACCCTAATAACTCCAAGATGGATGGTATTGAGATTACTAAGATGTACGAGCAAACAGGATCATACACATTTAGAAGTCGTGATAAGAATGGTAACCCTATCAATGGTCGTGTAATCGAGCCATTGCAGAATGGAATCGGAAGAGACTTTGCTGTTTTATTCCAGGCATACAATCAAGAGCTTCAGAAGATGAATGACGTTATCGGATATAACTCAGCAGTTGATGCGAGTTCTCCTGACTCAGAGGCTTTAGTTGGTTTACAGAAGATGGCAGCTCAAGCATCAAACAATGCATTGAGACCGCTTTATCAGTTCGCTAATAACCTTATTGTCCGTCAAGCAAAAAGAATTGCTCTAATGATACAGGATAGCATTGTTTATAACAACAAGGCATTCATGGATGCAATCGGATCGTATTCAACTGATACAATAACATACGGTAAAAAGATTGCTTACAATCAGTTTGCCATTAACATTGAGTTGCTACCCGATGAGGAGGAGAAGCTTCAGCTTGAGAACCTTATTGGTCTTGGTATTAACCAGGGTATACTAATGCCATCTGATGTTGTTCGTGTTCGCCAGGTGTTGAAGGAGGACGTTAAGTCAGCTGCTCAACTAATGGTGTTGTTTGAGGAGAGAAACAGAAAGAATGCACAGGCTGCTAAAACTGCCGACATACAAAACAATGGTCAGGTTCAGATGCAATCTGCACAGGCTGCATCTCAAGCACAGGCACAATTAGATCAAGCTGTAACAGCAAATAAAATCGCTGTCATCAATGCCCAAGCGGAGATTGATATGAGAAAACTTGAGTTTGAATACAGTCTACAGATGCAACTTCAATCACTTAAAAATCAAGGTGCAGACACTGTTGCCTACATTAATACTGGTGGTAGAAAAGATGTTCAAGATGCTGCTAACCAAGGTAAGGTTGCTGCACAGCACGTTGCCAACGAAGGTAAAGTTGCAGATCGTCACTTAGTTAACCTTAGTGAAGAAATCAAACAAGGTAAAAACCATCAATTAGAAAAAGAAAAGATGAGTGGTGCGATGGGAACACCCGCAATGCTTTAAAATAAGCTCTAATTTATAATCATTTTAAATAAGAATTTATATTTGCAATTATTAGTAGTTAAATTTAATTAAAAAAAACAAAATGGATTCATTACAAGAAGAAATTCAAGCAGGATTAAATCAAGCATTTAAAGGCTCACCAGTTGACACAACGGGGATGGGCTTTGAGAATGTAATTAAAGAGTCAATTGTTGAAACAAAGCCAGTAGAGTCTACTCCACCAGCTGAACCAGCAAATACTTTAGAAGATAATAAACCAGATCCTGTTGATACAGGTTCGGACTCAGCAGCAGCGAAAACCTACAAGTCATTTGAGGAGGAGTTAGCCGAAAGAACCGAAGGTAAATTTAATAAGTGGGAAGACGTAGAAGCTATTGTAAAGACTCCGAAAGAAGAATTTGCAAGCGAGCAAGTTAAACACTGGAATGACCTTGTAAAAAAGGGTGTCAATTTAGACAAAGAGTTCTTTGAATTACAAGAAAAAGATTTTGAGAATATGGACGATCCATTGGAAATCAGAAGAGAGGCGATGAAACGTCACCCTGATTACGCTGGATTATCTGCGAGAAGCTTAGAGTTTGAGTTGAATAAAAAATATAACTTAGACGAATGGGTTGACAAGGATGATGAGGATCTCACTGATGAGGATCAGCACAACATCGAACTTTTAAAGCGTGATGCATTAAAGGATAGAGAGTGGTTAGTTGATTACAAAAATGAGAGAACATTTTCTAAGACACCAGATCCAACACAATTGTCGAAAAAGGCTGAGTCAGAAAGACAGGCACAGGACAACTGGGAAAGATTTGTTGACGAGGAGCTTGCCAATAAAACTTCAAAATTATCAACAAGGATCGATGACAAAGATACGGTTGATTTCGAAGTGTCTGATGCGGATAAGAAATATGCTGCTGACATGATGAAGTCAATGACGAAAGATATTTCGGTTTTTTGGAATCAATTTGCGGATAAGGATGGAAAAGTAAATCAAAAGGCTGTGTACGAGATGATATTGTTCCACAAGAATAAGGACAACATTATTAAGATAGCACACCAAAACGCTTTAGCTAAGGGCAAGGAGTCCGAGGTTAAGTCGATTAAAAATGTCCAGTTTGAGCCAAACGCTTCAACTACATCAACGAAAGTTGACTGGAGAGTGAAAGCCTTACAGGAAGCAGAAAAACATTTATAAACAATTTTAATTTTAAAAAACAATGGCATTATCAAGCGTACCAAGCATGGTACAAGCAGTAACATCCCACAACTGGGTAGGTTCTGCACAATTATACAACCTATTGAAGCCACAGTACGATTCTAAATTGTACAAGGCTCTAGGAGATCAAAACATGACAGGCTTAATGAATGAGCTTGGCGGATGGAACCCTATCTCAGGTATTGAGTACATGCACTCTGAAGAAGATTGGTTGCATGAAGTAGTTAAGTGTGATGCAAATGCAGGTGGAGCTCCTGATGCAGCTGTTACTTTAACTGTTGCTGCTGGTTACACTTACACATGGCCAGCTGGAGCAATTTCTCCTTACTTAGTAGTTCCAACACCTCCAACCACAATGGGTGGAACAACTAATCCAGTTCGTTTACAGGATACGATTAAGTTTCCAAACGGTGTTGAGGCTCAAGTAACTGCTGTTTCTGGTTCAACATTCGCTGTTACTCCTGTTGTTTCAGGTGAATCTATTCCTGCGGTTCTTATTACTGATACATTAATTATCACTGGTAATGCTCACCAAGAGGGAACTGATCAACCACTTTCTCAAGCTCGTAGAATTAACCGTTACGTTAATAACATGCAGATCTTGAAGGAAAGCAACAAGTCTACAGGTACTTCATTAGGTGAAGAAATCTGGGTAGAGGTTGAAGGATTAAACGGTCAAATGGGTTACTTGTATTACTACAAGGGACAACATGATGCATACAGAGCTTCTCGTAACTTACGTGAGGTAGCTTTAATCACTGGTAAGAAAGTTACAAATACAGTTCTTGCTACTGCTCAACCTACTTTAACTAAGACTGAAGGTATGATTCCTTTCGTTCAAAACTATGGTAACACAACTACGTACAATGCTATCACTGGTATTACTAAGGCAGATTGGCAAACAATGACTACTGATCAAATCGATAAGTATCGTGGTGCAAAAGAAAACGCTGTTTATTCAGGTATTCAATTGCGTACTGGTATTGACAACTTCGTGTCTATCGAAATGAAAAACGGTGGTGTTCAATATGGTGCTTTCTCTGGTGGAAAAGATCAATTCGTGAATTTCTCTTTTGATTCTTTCATGGTTCAAGGTTACACTTACCACTTGAAAACATATGATGTATTCAACTACAAAAATATGTTAGGTGCTGCTGGTCAAACTTACGTTCAATCAGCTGTTGTTATCCCAATGGATAAAGGAGTTCACTCTTTTGGTCCAGATGACAAAAAAGAAACAGTTCCATCTATCCGTATGAACTACGTTTCTCAGTCTAAGGCTGGTGGAACATATTCTCGTGATTGGGAAGAGTGGCCAACTGGTGGTGCTAATGGTGTTTACACTAATGAGTCAGACAGTTTACAAATCAACTGGAGATCTCACTTCGGATTCGAAGGGTTTGCTCCTGGTCGTTTTGTTTGGGTTACTCCTGCATAACATGATTAAGAAGGAAGCGAGAAGAATATCTCTCGCTTCCTTTATTTTATATTATAGTAATTAAATTAAATTAAATTAAAAAAAATGGAAACAATGCAAATGTCCCAAACAAAATTGGGATCCTATTCTGATTTTAAATCAGGTAATTTCTTTAGCAAAGAGTTCATCTTTGTTCTAAACCACATTAATCAGGCACCTTCTTATAAAAGCGGCAGAGGTAGAGGGGTGAGTTATCCTCCTTCTTATCGTTTACTGTTGGTAGATCAAGTATTTGACTCTTCTACAGGTGTTATGAGAAACATTAGATACATCCCAGGTGAGATGTCAATCTTTCAAGACGAACAAACCCCAGACGACAAGATCCCTAAAAAGAATTTTCATTTAGAATTTATTGATGGTGATAAATTAGTTGATGGTCGTCAAACATTATTAATCAAGTATTTAATGACTACCAATAAAAACGGTAGCAATCCAAATAGAGACAAGTCTGTAAGACCTGCTTTCTTCACTGTAGATCCAGGAGAAGGATTAAAGTCGGTAATGGACTCCGATGAGTTATTAGCAGAAGCACAACACTTCTGTTACAAGGGAGAATGGGACGAGGTTGCAGCGTATGCAATGGTGTTAGGTATTCCTTTGGATAGAGATTCTCGTGAGATTCGTTATTCATTAAGAATGAAGGCAACTCTTGATCCTAAGCAATTCATGGAAGGCTTAAGAAGTCCTAAGATGAAGCGTAAGTATTTCGTTATGGAAGCAATTAAGGAGGGTATCATCGTTAAGAACTCATCTACAAACACTATCAATTGGAAGGATGGCGGTGCTATCACTCAAGCTCCAATGGGTAAGGATTTAGTGGACGACTTTGTTGATGCTTCATTTAGTCCAAACGGAGAAAAGGTTTGGAGTGCAATCATGGGAATATTAAGACCAGAAGCGTCTCTTCCTAAGGTTGCAACAGAACTTCAAAATGTTCCATCTAACGCTGATCTTAATCAGATTAAAATAGATGTAAAGCCAGTGATTCCACAGGTTATTATAGCAGACATCTCTGACGAGGAGGTTTCTGACTTTATTGACAGAGGACTTAAATCTGGTGCAATTGTATTTACCAAGCCGCAATGGCATAAGATTGACGGGAAAAACTATTCAAGAAAAGCTTTGGCTCAAGAATTGAAAGTTAATCCAATCTTGCTTGCTAAGTTAAAAACTGAACTAAGCAAATAGGCTTTGTAATTAAAAAGAATCCTCCTAATTAATTTTAGGGGGATTTTTTATTTTATATATAATAATGACTATATTTGTAAAAAAACATTATGGCAAATACCCCAGCTTGGACCAGGAAAGAAGGCAAGAACCCTTCTGGCGGACTAAATAAAAAAGGCATTGATTCTTACAGAGCAGCTAATCCTGGCAGTAAACTTAAGTTAGCTGTTACTACTAAACCATCTAAACTTAATCCTGACAGCAAAGATGCTAAGAGAAGAAAGTCTTTTTGTGCAAGGATGTCTGGGGTTGAAGGGCCAATGAAAGATGAAAAGGGAAGACCTACAAGAAAGGCTCTTTCTTTAAAAAAATGGAACTGTTAAAATAAAAAATATGAAATCAAAATTATCCTTATGTCAGCCCTGTAAAAAAGACAGCAATCCTATGGCAAAGACAAAGCAACAAGCAGAAAGGGAAAAGAAGCTAAAGCTAAAAGGAGTGGAAAAAGTTAACATGGGTGAATATATTTTACTCATTGGTAAAGATGCTACTGAAATCTTTGACTATTATAAAGTAGATGAGATGCATGGGTTAAATAGAAAAGATGCCCAAGCTGAAGAAGTAGATATGACAACTCCTAAAAAAGGTGATCAAGGTAATGGTGTATACATGTATGGGTTAACTAATTATGATCCCGCAGATAAAAAATTAACTGCTAAAGATCCATACAAACCTTTTTTGTTTTTAAATATGGGTACATTAAGAAAATATAATATTACAGAAAAAGCTACAGCTATTATGCACGAAACTATGCACATGAGTATCTTATTAAACAACTGGAATATAAAAGACAAAGAAGAAGAAGCAATTACTTATGCTGAAGATCAAGCAAACAAGATAATAGAAATACTAAAGTAGAAACACCTAAAAAAAGTTTTTTTTCTAGGAATTAATATAAGAGGTATGATTATGGTGAAGACAAAGTAGCTAATACTAAGAAAGATTCCTGTAACTAAACCCCATTCAATCTTAGAAGAATAAAATAAATATTTTTACAATTACGATGCCTGCTATTTATAGTGGGCATTTTAATTTACTGTTATTCAGCAGGTTGTAAAATAATTTGCTTTTTTTGTAACCTTTTTAAGTTGTCTGCGTTTAACTCACTATAAACCAATTAAAACTTAAATCTATGAAAAAGTTAATTGTAATGCTATTGTTGATCAACTTAAACGTGTTTGGTCAGTCTCATCAAGAACAAGTTATTAAGTATGTGGACAAGCACCTTGGTAAAAAGGTTGGAGATGGTTTGTGCTATGAATTAGTTCAAGGTGCAATCAGAACATACGACAGAAAGTTTGATGGAACCGTTTCGGGTAACGATAAATATGGTATTCTTATTGACTCTGTTGACATTGCTCCTGGTGATATTCTAAGAATGACAGGCGGCACAAAGCATCGTATTAAGCATGTTTGTATTGTTTACAAGGTTGTTTCTGATGGCTTTTTTGTAGCAGAACAGAACACTAATAACAAGTTGAGCGAAAGTGTTGTTAAAATACATTTTTATTCAGCTGATTGGATTGAAGAGTATTATGGAAAAATAAAGTGCGATTATTATAGACTTCCATAATAATCACTATATTTGTAAAAAAAAATATTATGGCAACATTATCTTTATCTAAATCTTGTGGAACAACTGGTGATCCTGTTACTGACAAGTGTTCTAAAAGTAAAATGAAACTTCCTAAAAGAGATCGTAAACCAATGACATCAAAAACGTCAAAAAATGATGGTCGTGATTATAGGGTAGAAGAGCCTGAAGGAGGTTCGAATATGAATATGCGTGACCTTTCTGGTACTTCTGGTAACTATCGCCCTTCACCTGAAAAAAACTCCTCATATACTGAAGAGGAACGTGCTAAGGGAAAAGTATATGAAGAGGCTGCAACAAAAAATAGAAGAGCAGTTGAACGTGCTAAGAATTTTAAAAGCGGTATGTTAGGCAAATAAATTGATTAGTAATCATTTATTTAACTAAAAACTTAAGCTAAAAAATAATGGAAAGAACTCCTGCTGGAATAATTAGAAAGATCGTTGTTGGACATAATCCAAAGGATGAGGGAATGGCATTTGTTGTCGGAAATAAATTTGGTGATAAATTAATTACAGATATTGTCGAAGATATTAATCAATTCCATATCTTTGGCAAAGTTCGTTTTTTGATATACGTTAAAATTAACGGAAGAGGAGAGCATATGTTGTGGAAAAGCCTTGATGGTGTTCCTGTTACAATAGAGTATGACCTGTCTCAATCAGAGGCGATAGTATAAAAAATATTACAGTATAGTATAATTTAATTAAACAGTTGTGAAGCTAATCAAAGATTTATTCTTGATCCGAGCTGATATTGATTCTAAAAGAGTCACTTCAGTTATTGGACACAGTGGAGGTAATCTACACCTTGATACTGATTTTAATAAATATCATCACGCAACCCAAATTGGAGAGGTTGTGTTTAATGCACAAATAATTGATTCAGAATACAGAAACGATAACCCTGTTAAGTCGGGAGACGTTGTTGTGTTCCATCACTTCGTTTGCCAACCAGACAATGAGGTAAAGTATAATGACGAAAATCTTTATAAGTGTGAATACTATCACATATGGGCTAAGATCGTTAACGCAAAGTTAGAGCCACTAGAAGACTATATATTTGTAGAGCCTGTCCTTGAGCCAGAGGAGCACACGAGAACAGAAAGTGGTCTACTGTTAAGAACAGAGAGAGCTTACCTAAAGAATGTGGGTAAAGTTTTTGCCTTGTCAAATCAGGCTAAGAAGAGTGGACTAAGGTTGGGGGACATTGTTTTCTTTACAAACAATGCTGACTACGACATTAAACTTTTAGGTACAGACCTTTACAGAATGCAGCTCAGAAACATTATCGGCATTGAGAGAAACGGGAAACTGGCTTGCCTAACAAACAAGATGCTTGTTGCTGACATTACAGAGGCTGAGGTGAGATCGGGATTGTATTACCAAAAGAATCCACGAGTTCGTGTGGGTATCGTTTACAATATTGGCGAGGATATTAAGGGTGTTGCTATCGGTGAAAAGGTTAGCTACTTCAATGGACTTACCAGTGAATTAAATTATTGCGGAAAGAAGTATTCATTTTTAACAACAGAAGATATAAACTATAAATTTCTATGAAAATAAAACCATTATTAAATCGTGTAGTGATTGAGCAGGATGATGCTCAAGGAAAAACTTTAGGGGGATTAATCCTTCCTGATTCAGCAAAGGAGAAACCATATTCTGGGAGGATCGTTGCAAAGGGAGACAAGGCAACACTTGTAGAAGTGGGTGACATTGTTCTGTACCAAAAGTATAGAGGAACTGACATATCTATTGATGGCAAGGAGTATATGATTATGCAACAGGAAGACATTTTAGCAATTCAATAATTAAACAAATAAATAACTATGAAAAGAATAATCTTCGGAAAGGAAGCAAGAGAGAGGCTTAAGGCTGGCTCGGATGCAGTAGCAAATGCTGTAAAGGTGACATTAGGTCCATTGGGACGTAACGTAATTATTAGTGAGTATCATGGAGCAGAGCCATCTGCAACAAAGGATGGTGTGTCTGTTGCAAGATCAATTCAATTAGAGGATCCAATCGAAAATGTTGGTGCTCAAATTATCAAGGGTGTTGCAAGAAAGACTGTTGACGATGCTGGTGATGGAACAACTACAGCTACTGTGTTGGCTCAGAGTATGATCAACGAAGGCCTTGTGGCTATCTCAGGAACCGCTAATCCAATGGATGTTAAGCGAGGAATGGATAAGTCTGTTGCGATTGTTGTTAACCACATCAAGTCTATCTCTAAGAAAATTGATGGAGATGTTGAGAAGATTAAGAATGTTGCAACGATCTCCGCTAACAATGACTCAGAAATTGGTGATTTAATCGCTTCTGCCTTCGCTAAAATTGGTGAGACAGGTGTTATTGACATCGAGGACTCAAGTACAGCAGAAACGACAATTCGTGTTGTTGATGGGATGCAAATTGACAAGGGGTACATCTCCAAGTATTTTGTAACTAACCCAGAGAAGATGGAGGTTGTTATGGAGGATGCATTGGTTATTGTAACTGACCATGACATCACGCTATCGAAAGAAATTATTCCTATCTTAGAGAAGGCAATACCAACTGGCAAGCCTATCTTTATTGTGTGTTCTGACTTAACTCAAGAGGGTTTGTCTTTCATCACAATGAATAAGTTACAGGGAGGATTAAAAATATCTGCAATTAAACCATCATCTGCATATAGAGCTGAGGCATTGTCTGACATCGCTACCTTGACGGGTGCAACTGTTATCTCTGAGTCTATTGGGATTAAGATTGAAAATGCTTCTATGTCTCACTTAGGTAGCTGTGGTAAGATTGTTTCAACAGAGTTGACCACATCATTTATTGATGGTAAAGGTTCTCCTGAAGCGATTAAGGTTCGCCAGGATGAGGTGACTGCGTTGTTAGCAAACGCTAAGTTAGAATTTGACATTGATCGTTTAAAGCGAAGATTGGCAAGATTGTCTGGTGGTGTTGCTATCATGTCGGTTGGTGCGTCTACGGATATTGAAATGAATGAGAAGAAGGATCGTGTTGACGATGCTGTTAGAGCTACAAGGTCTGCCATTGAGGAAGGTATTGTTGCAGGTGGAGCATCTTGCTTGTTATCATGCATGAATGTTTTAGAGGCTACTGAGTTTTTAAATGAAGATGAGATGTTGGGAAGAGGTGTTATCTTGAAGGCTATGGAAGCTCCATTGAGACAGATCCTTTCTAACTGTGGTATTGACAGCAAGGCTGACTCTATCGTTGAAGAGATTAAGTCTGGAAGATCAATAGGATACAATGCAAAGACAATGAACCACGAGGATTTATTTGTCTCTGGGGTTATTGATCCTGCTAAGGTTGTTCGGGTTGCTTTGGAGAATGCATGCAGCATTGCAGGTGTTATTATCACTTGTGAGTGTTTGGATGCTGAGATCCACAAAAGAGGCCCAATGGTGTAATTTAAAGTGCCAATTAATTTTGGCATTTTATTTTTTACTTTATTTATGATCAAGTTAATTTTATCAATAGATTTGTATCTATAAACTAAATTATAAAAAAAATGGCAATTCAAGTATCAAAATCTATATCGCTAACAGACTATAAAACTGGCGAAGCTTTTAAATTATCTGCAAATCAAATTATTTATTTCATGACAAACACTGCTGGTGTTCTTGAAATTACATACACTGATAATAGAGATAACGTCATTGTTAGACTTGTTACTCAATCAGCTGCTACAGTTAATACTGCTGCTGCTCGTACTTTTGCTGTTACTTTAGAGTCTACAGGAGGATTACTTTATATCAATGGTGATAAAATTATTTTTGTTGATGACTTCACTGCAAACACTGTTGTTACTTATGACTCTAAGAAAGCATATCCAGATTCATTGGTAGTTTTAACTGGTGGTTCTGCAATTAGTACCGCTGCTGGAAACTTACTGCCAATAACAGTAGCAGCTACTGGAGCAACACGATACATCAACAACTTATTAGTAAATGCAATAACAGCAGATCCTGATGGATCAGAAATCATGTATGATGCAAAGGGAACAGAGAACTTTAGCATTATTGCATCACAGTCTCCAAATGCTGTTCAAACATTAATTAACGCACTGTAATTTCATAGTTATAGTTTTTTTGGTTTTAGGTTGATGAAAGGGGATGTAAAAAGTCCCCTTTTATTTTAGTATAGTACAGTTAAATTAAATTAAATAAAATGGAGAGACCACCTATAAAGGACAAGGCTATCATAGCTTATGTCGAGGACTTGGAGGCACAGTTAAGTGCAATTAGTTCCAGTCCATACTACAGCACATACATCACGATAAAGAATCAGATTGACAGCTTCAATGATCAGCTAACTATTAAGGAGCCAATAAAAAGAAAAATATTTGTAGAGGATGCCCTTGAGGAGGTTGAGATAACTCCTGGAAAGATTGACCTGTTTGCAGACAAGGATTCGAAAGAGTTTGATCGTGCATGGAAGTATCTGTTAGAGTCTGTTGACCTTAATAAGAAGCTTGACGAGTTGAGAAGACTATTAACTCCAGAGGAGGCAAAGAAGGCTGATAAATTACTAAAGGACCAATCGTTAGGTTTAGCAGAAAAAATCGCTTTAAAGAACGCAAATGGAAGAAGTTGAACTATATGAGGGGTTGATATTTAAGCTGCCTAAGATGCCACCAAAGACACAGATTTTGGGTGGTAATCTTGTTAGCAAGAATCAGAAGTGGGCGAGAACACCTTTGCCTGAGAATTGGGACGAGATGTCTGTTGAGGCTCAAGATGCATTTGCATTTGAGGAGGACAGGAAGTGTACTGACGGAATGTGGTTCTTTAACAACGGAACCCCTACATACATTACTGGAGACCACTACCACTACCTGAATTGGTTTAAGATTGACTCTGGTTATCCAGACTATCGTGATCGTGACAAGAGGTGGTTCTATCATTGGTTTTTATGTGACACAGATCCTGAGTGTATTGGGCAGTGTTATGGTAAGCTTCGAAGGGATGGATATTCATTCCGAGGTGATAGTATCATGCTGAATAAAGCAAGGAGAACATTTAATTCTCATTTTGGGATTGTCTCTAAGACGGGTGGTGATGCTGAGGAGATGTTCAAGAAGCTTATACATGGGTTTCTTTATTACCCTCCATTCTTCAAGCCACTTGTGCAGTCTGCGGAAGATGTTAAGAAGTCGTTGGTGTTTAAGACACCTCAGCAGCGTGTTACATATAAGAACAGGGTTACCAATAAGGAGACAAGTCTTCACACAACAATTGACTGGAAGAACACAAAGGAGAACTCCTATGATGGATTTAAGTTAAAGATATTGGCAGCTGATGAAACTGGAAAGTGGGAAGAGGTTTCTGTTGAGAAGTGGTTCAACATTGCAAAGACATGCGTTACACTTGGAAGGAGAATTGTCGGTAAGATGCTTTTTGGATCTACTGTTAATGAGGCTAAAAAAGGTGGTGCAGGGTTTAAGGCTATATGGGATAAGTCAAGTATAAAGGATAAGACAGAGATTGGAAGAACAAGAAGTGGACTGTGGAAATACTTTGTTCCTGCCTACGATGGCATGGAGGGATTTATTGATGAGTATGGAATGTCTATCATAGAAACTCCAGCGGTTCCTGTGATGGGGATTGATGGTGTGTTAATTACAGTTGGTGCAAAGCCTTACTACGAAAGCGTTAGGCGAGAGCTTCAGCAGTCTGGTGACGTTGTTGGTTACTTCGAAGAGATTCGTCAGCGACCATTTACCGAGGATGAAATGTTTCGGGATCCTGCAAACGACAAGACCTCATTCGACATCGATAAGATATACCAACAGCTTGAGCACAATTCATTCAATGCAAAGAATCCGCTTGTTAAGGGCAACTTCACATGGAAGGATGGTGTAAGGGATACTGAGGTTGTGTTTGAGCCAGACTCAAACGGAAGGTGGTTAGTATATTGGATGCCTAACCAGGACGACAGGAATAAGTTTACAACGAAGTACGGACAAAAGGCTCCAGCAAACACACACGAGGGAGTGTTCTCAACCGATCCAATTGACCATAAGTACACCTCTTCTAATAAGCGGTCTATGGCTGCGTCTCATGGATTTAGGAAGCTTAGTATTATTGATGGTCACATGTCAAACATATTTGTTTCTCAGTATTGGGCACGACCATCTGATCCATCAATATTTTACGAGGACATGCTGATGCAGTGTGTGTTTTATGGATGGGAGATCTTGGGTGAGTCTAACAAGCCTGGATGTATGAATCACTTTAGGAATAGAGGTTATGGTCATTACTTGATGGATAGACCAGCGTTTACTCACTCTGAATATTCTGAGAAGAATCAAAAAGAAAAGTGGATTCCTAATACGGGATCTATTGAGAGTGGTATTCGAAGGATGCTTGTTGAACACTTGCAGTCGTATGTGTATCAAAATGTTGGAACGAATAGCACAACGAATGTTATGGGGTGTTGTCTGTTTGATGACACACTAAATGACTGGGCGAAGTTTAATGTTGAGGATTGGACAGACTATGACTTAACGGTTTCTGCTATGTACGCTGTGATTGGATCAAAGTCAGTTGTTGTGCCAAAGAGAGAGTTTGCTCCTATAAATTTATTCAAGAAATACGACAACAGGGGAAGCGAGAGTAGGGAGATAAAATGACATTCTAATTTGTAATCATTCTTAATTAGTGATTATATTTGGGGAAAATAAACATTCTCATGGCAATAATTAGCTTTACTTCTTCAATGGACCTTACTGGTTCAACAAAAGTTTTTGTATTTACAGACACATCTAATTACGCAGGACAATCGATTCCTCTTGCCGATGTTAACGGGAGCTTTAAGATCACATCTCCAAGCGGAGTAATTGTATATAACAATACAAACTTTACTGATGCTCTTTGTGATATTGATCGTGTTGTATCTCCCTTCAATCAAACTACTATTCTAATTCCGTTAGGATTGGATGGAGAACCTGAAAGAGGTATATATACAATTGTTTATACAACACTAATTGGTGAAGATTTCTTTACTGTAACTAACACTTACAACGTAAACTATACAAGTCCAGTTGTTGATATTAATCAAACTGTTGATTGTATTTCTCCATTATTTACATCTGTTGATGCAACAAACTACACTGTAAATGGAACAGATCCATTTATTAATAGAGTTCATACTATAAAATTTCCTGTTGGATCGGCTGGAGAATTTTCTCCTGTTATTGGAGTTACTCAGACTCTTACAACTTCAACCTTTTATAACGGAACACAAACCACAAAAATCCAATCAACATTAACTTATGCATTCCCAGACGGAATGGTTGTTTCTGATGTGGTTTCTGGATCTAAAGAAATCCTTGTTGATTGCACAGACGTTTGTGCTATCTACTGCTGCATAAGAGCCTTAGAGCAAAGAATGATTTCTTATTCAACCACTAACACTGTACTTTACAGAGAAACTCCTT
>Ga0209353_10000256_pt1 | contig 33199 bp, 34 predicted proteins | sample LauGreSpBDMM15SD_2_FD_187561 | JGI IMG/M metagenome (GOLD analysis project Ga0209353, IMG submission 187561) | Freshwater lake microbial communities from Lake Michigan, USA - Sp13.BD.MM15.SD (SPAdes) (version 2) | ecosystem: Environmental > Aquatic > Freshwater > Lake | place: Lake Michigan... | reverse complement strand
TTATTCAAGAAATATGACAACAGGGGAAGCGAGAGTAGGGAGATAAAATGACATTCTAATTTGTAATCATTCTTAATTAGTGATTATATTTGGGGAAAATAAACATTCTCATGGCAATAATTAGCTTTACTTCTTTAATGGACCTTAGCGGTTCAACGAAAGTTTTTCAATTTACAGATACATCTGATTACATAGGACAGGGGATTACTCTTGCCGATGTTAATGGCAACTTTAAAATCACATCTCCAAGCGGAGCGATTGTACATAACAATACAAACTTTGCTGATGCTTTCTGCGATATTAATCGGGGTGCATCTGCTAACAATCAAACACTTATTCAGGTTCCAATCGGGTTAGATGGAGAGCCTCAAGCAGGAATTTATACAATTGAGTATACAGTTTTAAAATTTAGTCTTCCATCAAGTGAAGTCTTTACTGTAACTAACACTTACAACGTAAACTATACAAGTCCAGTTGTTGCAATTGCTCAAACTGTTGATTGCATTTCTCCGTTGTTCTCATCTGTTGATGTGACAGACTATACTGTGGGCGGAACTGCTCCAGTTATCGACAGAACTCATACCATAAACTTCCCTTTTGGATCGGCTGGAGAAGGTTCTCCTGTTATTGGAGTTACTCAAACGCTTACAACGTCAACCTTTTATAACGGAACTCAAACTACAGAAATATTTTCAGAATTAACGTACACATTCCCTGATGGAATGATGATTTACGATGAAGTTTCTGGATCTAAAGAAATCCTTGTTGATTGCACAGACGTTTGTGCTATCTACTGCTGCATAAGAGCCTTAGAGCAAAGAATGATTTCTTATTCAACCACTAACACTGTACTTTACAGAGAAACTACTTTATTGTTCTCTCAGATTATGGGATTGGTTGGATTAGTTACGTTAGCTCAAAGATGCGGAAAATCTGATGAAATAAACGGATACCTGTCAAGCATTAAGTTGCTTGCTAATTGTACTGATGATTGTGCTTGTTCTGGAGATGCTCCTGTTCAGGTTGCTGGATTAGGTGGATTAGTTAATGAGGTGGTTGTGGTAAGCACTGGCGAACCTATAACTGTTACTCCTGTTACTATTGGAAACACAACAACATATAGCATTACTTTCAGCGGAGCGTTGTTAACAACAATTAACTCTCTGTACAACACAGAGGTTGTTGCTGGAGTAAATCTTCTTTCTATTACAGACGTAACGGTTGGTATCGTTAAAACATTTACAGTAAACGGACTTAAAACTACAGTTTCTGCTGGTGATGGAGTTACTGTTACTCCTGGTGCAACTGTTGGTGGTGTCACTGATTACGAAGTGGCAGTTGTTCCAGTAATAAAATACACTAAAGAGTTTGAAAACTCTGGCGATAGCACAACTGAGGTTATTACTTATGCAGAAATAGTGGCTGCTTGTGGTAGTGGATTTATTAATGGCTATTTAGGAACAGGAACTCTTGCTCAACCTAAAACTGATTTTCATATACTATTATGGTTTTTTGATGCAGAAAAAGGTGTTTGGTTTAGAGAATCCACAGCAACGTATTTAGTTTCGATTCAAATTAACCCTACAACTGGTGACATAACTATAACATTTATTTTCCCAGGCTTAGAGACTCCGCTTTTATGGAGAGCAGTATTAATTGGTTAATAAATCTATGCTAATAGGAACATACTAAGATGGTAAACATTAATGACTTCAAGCTTTACACAGAGTATCTGAGTAATAAGGTTCAGGTTGGTAACACCCTGACCATTCCTCAGTTTAATCAGCTTTGTTTTCAGTCGGTGATGCAGGTATTCGAAAAGGATTACCAAACATTTCTGATGACAGAGGAGCTTAGTGAGTTCTTGCGGATATACTTAAACAACCAGGTTTCATCTGTTCCTCCTACAGGAATATTGCCCTACCCAGCAGACTACCAACATATTATTTCAATTAGAAAGTATTATGTAAACGCAAAGGGTGTTGGTAAGATGCTACAGGTTGAAGAGATAAAGAATGTGGAGTGGGGATTTATTCAGATGTCATCACTAAGGGAGCCGACACTTCGTTTCCCTAAGTATAATGAGTTTGATGGGGTTATAAGATTCCTTCCGATGAACTTAGGGATCATAGAGATTGACTACATTAAGACTCCAGACCAACCAGTTTGGGGTTACACAATTGTTAGTGGTCGTCCAGTGTATGATCCTTTAACGTCTACCAACTTTGAGTTTCAAGCTTACAGCACAAACATCGTGGCTGGAGTTTTCTTGTCATTGATTGGTGTTAACCTAAAGGATTCAGAATTAGAGAGATTTGCTCAACAATATAAAAAAGAAACTAACTCAGCATTATAATGACTACTCTTAATAAGATTGCGGAACAGTGTAAGTATATCCTCGGAAGCGGAGATATGCAGCCATTAATTGCTTCGGTGATTGACTGCTACTCTACTGCTGTAAAGAAGGAATGGTACGAGAATAAGTCTGAGGGTTACGCAGAGATTGACGGTGCATTTATTTATTCCTACGGGAAGGATGGTTCACTTACTCCTGTTGTTGATGACAACACAGGCATGTACTACATATCGATTCCAAGCTCTTACATAAGACTTCCAGGTGAGTGTGGTATAAACTACGTTGGATTTGCAAAAGGTCAAATAAAGCCATTTGTGAGGTTAGGTGCTGGGAGTGTTGGAATGTGGGCTAACTTAAAGTCCTCAGTGCTTGGTGGATCTCAAACTTATTTTGTGGAGGGAACTCAAATGTTTTTCCCTAAGATGACAGACATGACAAACGGAAATCTTTTTTTAAAGCTTTCTATTGCCTTGGATAATGTTGACATCGATGAAGAATTAAATATACCAAGGTCAGTAATTGATAACATCGTGAACATGGTGATAGCTAAATTTGCTCCACGTCAACCACGAGAAGAAAAAGTAATCGTATAATGGGATACACACTTTCAGATATATGCAACGAGTTAATGATAGAGATGGGCGAGAACCAACCTAACAGATTTGCTCGTTATTATCAATTGGGAACAGCCTGCTTGAGGGAGCAGAATATGGATCTTACAGGTATTCCTGTTGTTGCTGAGCTAATGCTTAACGCTAACGATACTGTTAACCTCCCTGCAAACTACTTAAACTACACACGAATAGCTTTGTGTGGAAAGGATGGAGCACTTCATAGCTTAGGTCGCAACGATAACTTGTGCCTTGATAAGACTTATGATGACTGCGGAAATGTTCCAGACAGAAATAGTGCTACCATGAGTGGAGCATCTCAGGCAACAACCATAGCTGGTATCTGGTGGTCTTCTGACTATCTGGATGACAACGTAAGAAATGGTGAATTGATGGGAAGATTCTTTGGTATTGGCGGAGGAAACAACGCAAACGGATACTACAGGTTTGACCTTAACAATGGTCAGATACTATTAGGAAGACTGCCAAAGGGTACAGACAAGATTGTGTTAGAATATTTAGCTGACATTGATTCACAGGATGGTGACTTTACTGTTCATCCATTCCTTGTTGAGACGGTGAAGAACTGGATCTTCTGGAAGCTTATTGCAAGAGATCGCTCAAGAAATGCAAATGAAAAACAAATGGCGATGATTGACTTTCAGAAGTCTGAAAGAATTTCTCGTATAAGATTCAACTCACGAACTGCTGATGAATGGTTAGCTGCATTTAGAGCAGGTAATCAGGCAGCTGTTAAATGGTAAGACATGCTACAAAAAGTTACGTTTACATCTGGAATGGACTCGGATATTTCTCCAGAGTTCATGGCTGCGGGAAAGGCAAGAAAGCGATTAAATGTTCGTGTTTTATCTTCTGACAATGATCAGATAGGTGGCATTGAAACTGTGCTTGGGAATGAATTAGTTTCATACACATTACCAGCAGGAAACAACCAGGTTATAGGTTCTAAGGAGGATCCGAAGGAAAATAAAATATATTACTTCCTCTGGAATAGTGCTGGTAAGCATCAAATATTGGAGTATGACTACTCTTCAAATGTTATTCTATTAGTCCTTAGGGAGGCAACGGTAGCTCCGACCTACTTAAACTTTAGCTTGGATCACTTGATTACAGGTGTCAACATTGTTGAGCTTGATCCAGAGACAAGACTTTTATATTGGACGGATGACTATGTTGATCCTGCCGATCCAGACATTTACAACGAACCAAAGAAGTTAAACATTGAGAAGGCAAAGCTTCATTCTATTGGAGACTTTGTTAATGGATACACATCACCATTTGAACCGAGGTTCATCACAAGGATTAAGCAACCACCGTTGCATGCTCCGACATATGTATGGGAAGGGCCTGTTATTCCTCCGCCTCCCACTACAGTATTTATTGCTACAAGGACTGGTGGTTGGATTTTAGTAGGTAGTCCTCCTTATTCAGATAATGTAGACTTCCCTACAGTAACACTCCCTCCAAATGGATATGATGTAATGACAGGCATTTGGACTGTGCAGGTTGATGGCTATTATAATCTATCAACAAGCGTAAATGTTACTAATTACGCACTTCTTTTTCCTCCAGATTTTTTATCTCCTGTAAATTTGAGGATAAAAAATATAACAACATCAACAGATATTATATATCAAACATTTAATTTTGGTCCAATAGCATCTTACACAGCTACGGTTGGGCAAAACAATGTTTTTTTATTGGCTGGAGATCAAATTAGAGTTAAGATTGATTCTTCTGATAAATATAAATATGGCCCAATTGAATTTAGGGTTACAGATTATGTTGAAGATGTTCCTTTGGTAAATTTTTTAGACAAAAACTTTTTTAGATTTAAGGTTCAATTTGCTTATGATGACAAGGAGCTAAGCGCATGGAGTCCAATAAGTAGATATGAGTTTCCTGTAACAAGAGCTTTTCCTGATAGTACAGGAGAAGATTTACAATATGTTGATAATAAAATTATTTTAACTGTCCCAACAGGAAGTTCAATTGTTAAGCGTATAAGGATTGCAGTTCAATCAATTGCATCAAATGAATTTTCATTGGTGGCTGACATATCTAAGGATTTATTAGGGATTTTAAGTGATTCAACATATGATTTTGAATTTACAAATGAAGGGAATTATGTTCAATTAGAATCAACTGAAAGTAATCGACTTTTTGATTGGGTTCCTCAAAGATCAAAGGCACAAGAGCTTATTGCAGGGAATAGAATTGTTGATGGAAATATTACTGAAAACTTTAATCCTGTACCCATAGATATAAAATTACCAATTTCTTTTGTTTATCAAACTCCATCATTATCAAATGAATTTTTCCCATATAAATCATATTTAAAGTCAGGTGGTTCATATAAGTTTGGAATTGTTTATTATGATTATTTTGGAAACAGAAGTGGGTTATCAAATGTTGTAAATGGAGATTCAAATGAGTATTCAGGAAATGTATTTGGGACAACATTGAATATTCCATTTTTAACAGAGCCATTATATATTGCACCTCATAATGTACCAAGTGATGATATGCTTTATGTTCCATCTGTAAATGTGGAAATATATAACTCTCCTCCTACTTGGGCAACTCATTATCAAATTGTTAGAAGTAAAAATGAAAGCATAACAAACTTTGTGCAGTTTTCAATGGAAAATGCTATTTATTTAAATGGAGACAGAACTCCATCAGTTTCTCCATATGGTTCTTCATTTGTTTCTATTGTTGTTAAAAATATAACAGATAGGTATAAATTTGAAAACCCTAATTCACAACTTTCTTATGATTATGCAGTTGGAGATAGGATTAGATTTATTGCAAATCCTTATGGCCCTGGCCCTTCTCGTAATCAAATAAATCAATTTTTTATTTATAATGACCAAGAGATTATTGGTTATGATCCTGGTGCAGGATCTGTTTTGCTTAGAATGGATGTAAATACTCCTGTGACATTAATTCCAGGAACATTATTTGAAATTTATAGTCCAGCAAAATCATCCATAAATGACAACGAATTAATGTATGAAATTACGGAAGAGGGAAATTTAATTCAAGATATAAATGGAAATCTTGTTCACTCGGGATCTGTTTCAAATCAACAAATATCTGACTATATTGACATTACTAATACTTCGCCAAATTTTTATGATGTAACACTTACCTCTTCATTTGGTTTTACAGTTGGGGATAAGGTAAAAATTATTTCAGAAAATTATAGTATATATGGAGTTATTGATTCAATTGCATTATTAGTATTTACAATTGATACAACTGGATATACTGTGATTGGGACTTATTCTGATTCAACAATTGGAACTCTTGTAAAGTCTGCTGAATTAACTTTAACAAGCGGTGATTGTTTTAGAAGACTTTGTGATATGCCATATTATGTTGCAGATGCTGTTGCTGGATATTACAATGTTAATCGTCTTTATTCTTATATTGAGGCTCCAGTTGCAAGTTTTTTATTTACATCTGATGCAACTGATTATGCTAGACCAAACGCTATTGATCCAGAAATAACAAGAGTTACACGTCCAAGCACAATATATTGGTCACAGTTCTTGGTCCCAGAAACAAATATCAACGGACTAAGTACAGTGTATGACCAGAGCTTTGAATCATACGAACAGCGTTATGGAGGAATTCAGAAATTGTTTAATGAGAACATGGGGCTTGTTATGCTTCAAGAGTTGAAGTGTGCAATGGTTCCTGTTCAGCGTATCATCTACGGTGACTTATCGCTAAATAATACTGTCGGGGCATCAACTGCTGTATTAAGCCCTCAAGCTGTTTATTATGCTGGGGAGTTTGGTATTGGAAGAAACCCTGAAAGCTTTGCTGTCTATGGATCTGCTAAATACTTTATCGATGTTAGTCGTGCTGTTGTGTTAAGACTTTCTAATGATGGTCTTACACCTATATCTGACACTGCGTCTATGCACAACTACTTTACAGACAAGTGCAGGTTCATTAATATAAATGGTGGCACAAAAATATTTGGTGTGTACGACATTAAATTTAACGAGTATGTGATTTCGTTTGCTGCCATGGTTGTCCCTGAGCCTGCTCCTATTATTGCAGCAGCAGAAACATTGGCTTGGAATGAAAGAGCTAACCAGTGGAGTACATTCTACTCATATCATCCAGAGGGGATGTGTGGCTCAAACACAGGCATTGTAAGTTTTTATGGAGGAGCTCTTTATAAGCATAATGTTAATACAGCTTACAATACATTCTACGGAATAAAGACTCCAAGCGAGTTTTGGGTTATGTGTAATGCATCACCTAGCAACGTGAAGATACTGCTTGCTATTTCTGAGGAGACAAATAGTCCTTGGGAGGTATACTCTATCACGACTCCAAATGGTCAGCTAAGTAATTTAATTGAAAGCGACTTCCAGGAAAAGGAGAATAATCAATACGCTGCACTGTGGAAGGATCAATTGACACCGAATGTTGTTTACCCTTTAATCAATGGAGATGTAATGAGAGATCGTACATTCTTGGCTAAGTTTAGATACAATGAATCGGTGTACAATAAGATTAACGCTGTAAACTTTGAAATCATTCCATCTAACTTGAGCAATCGATAAATTTTAAAGTTTATTTGTAATTGTAATAAAATATAACATATATTTGTAGTATGCAAGAACTATTGGTTTTCATACTATCCGTTTCTGGGTTGTCTTGGATCGTTACTAAGAGTAAGGTTTTCAAGCCATTAAGAGAGAGTGTTTCTTTCAAGAGGAAGATATACCAATTAGAGCCAAAGGCGGTAGAGATTAATAGTCTTATGAGTAGAATGAAGTTAAGCTTCTTTATAGGATTAGAGCAGCTATTGAATTGCTATGGTTGCTTTGGTTTTTGGGCTGGGTTGGCTTGCTATGAGCTTCAAAGGTATAATGTAAACACATTGCTGTATGCATTTGCTGGTAGTATTTCAAGCTTAATTATTATTGAACTAATTAAATTATTAGAAAAGAAATAATGGAGCTGTCACTATCAAATATGTTTGCCAAGAAGAACATCCGAGAGGAGTTGTTGGCATTTGAGGAGCAGTTAAGAAGTCAAGAGGATCATATTGTTGGGGACAGCCTAACATGCCCATTGAAGCATTCATTTGCTGATGGAATTTATGTTAGAGAGATATTTATTCCAAAGGGATTATTTATTGTTGGGAAGATACACAAGCATGAGCACCCTAACTTTTTGATGAGTGGGACGGTTGACATTGTTACAGAGGAGGGTTCAACAAGATTGGTTGGGCCATGTGCTATGATCTCTCCTTCGGGAACAAAGAGAGCACTGCATTCGATTACAGACTTAGTTTGGATTACGGTTCACCATAACCCAACAAACACACAGGATATAGCAGAGTTAGAGAGCAAGGTTATTGCTGAATCATTTGAAGTTTACGATAGCTTTCGTAAAAGAATTGATAGCAAGCCAGTATCTATCTGGAATAAATTAATTAAAAAACTAATCATATGAGTTATGTAGCATTAGCGGCAGCAGCGGTTTCTGTTGGAACATACGCTTATTCAGAGTATCAAAAAAGCGAGGCTGATAAGAATCGTCCTAAGATGGAGATTCCTAAAGAAGTTACAGAGAATTTAACGCAGGCACAACAACAAGCTTTACAGGGCTTACCAGAGGAGCAGAAGCGTCAATACTTAGAGAACATAAGAAGTTCTACTGCTGGTGCATTAGCTTCAAGTCAAACTCGTAAGGGTGGGTTAACAGGAATATCTGGAATACAACAACAAGAAAATAAGGCCTATAGTAACTTGGCATCTATGGACGCTCAAGCTCGTGCTCAAAATCAAAGACAATTGATGGTATCTCGAGGAGAGATGGCTGACTACAAGATGCAACAGTTTCAAGTAAATGAGATTAATCCATACTACGAAGACATTGCATTTAATCAAGCACAAAATGCGAACCTGTCTCAAAACTTAGTTAGCTCTGCTGGATTGTATGGTGGTAAAACTGAAAATATGAAAAAAAGACAGGAGAAGAGAAAAAGCGATAAAGCAAGCAATGAAGCAATGAGGGGAATGGGTAATGATTATTCTTCGGATGCTGCCAGAAATCAACGGTTTGAGGATGACGTGAATAGAGATTACGAGGATTTGCCAGGTTATGGATCTCAATCATATCCTTACTAGTAGGGCTTATTAAATACATATTAATAATACGATAGATGTTTAGAATAGATACAGGACAAGCAAGAACAGATCTTTACAAGGCAGATCCATTGGATTTTTCTGGGCTTCAAACAAATATCATTGAAGACAAAAAGGCAAAGGCTGTCGTAAAGGCGGCTGAGGATAAGGCTGCCAAGGAGCACATGGACGACATTATGACAAACATTGGCAAGGCCAATCGTATTGCATATATGCCGAAGGATGCTCAACTTATTGCAGATAAGACAAAAGCTGTTTCAGACTATGTTGAAAGCAATGTTGAAGCACTAAAGAAGGGGGATATTCAAGCTACAATGGGATATCAGAAACTTTCTGGTGACCTATATTCATTTGCTGAACAATCAAAGAACTTTCGTGAGAAGATGGAGGCTGAGGGGACTAATATTTCAAAGGATAAGGATTCGTATCGTCCAGAGTCTGTAGCTGCATACTTAAATATGTATTCTACAAAAACTGCTGGACAGCACGACTTTGATCCATCTATTTTTAAGAAGAATATTAATTACTTGGATCGTGTTGAGAAGGTTCACAGACCGTATGCGATTGCTATATCTCAAAGGGATGACTCTGGAAGAAAGTATACTGAGGAGCAGTCAAGAGAATTAGTTGCAAATGACTTAAGATCAGATGAGAAGTATTATGAGCAAGCTGCTTATGACTTTAATAGAGCAACAGACGAGCAAAAGGCTGGCGCAAAGGATCCTATTGAGTTTTATCAGAACAGATACGCACCTCTGTTAGTCTTCGATGACACTAAGACAAAAAGTGCTGGTGGTCGTGGTGGTGCAGGTGCAGGAGGATTTAAACCTGTAAACGTAGTTGTTTCACAGCTTCCCGATGGCGCAGCTGATGCTACATTTAGTTTTTCTGGAAAAGAAAATCCTAAACTAAAGGCTGTAGATCCAAGAGATCGCACCAAAACAATTGACATTATTCCGATGGCTATTATACAAAAGCCTAATGGAGATACATTCTTAAGAGGTTCTGTTACAAAAAAGAATGCTAAGGGAGAGTATCGTCAAGAGGTGATGGAGCTTGATTATCGTGACGTTGCTGATGTGATGTACACTACATTTGGTATTGATAACCCTGTTGAATTGTTACAAGGAAGAGGACCTGAGCATGTTAAAATTAAAAATTATGATATAAAGGACGCTAATAAGCCTAAAGCAGCAGCAGGAACTAAAGCACCAGCAGCACAAATGACTCCTGCTGATAAACAAGCATTAGACTGGGCAAATGCAAACCCAACAGATAAAAGAGCAGCAGCAATTAAAGCAAAACTAAAAGCTAAAGGTATACAATAATGGCAGACTTCGATCCAAATAAATATTTAGCGGAAACACCTGAAGCTAAAAGTGAATTCAATCCTGATGCATATTTAGGAGAGGGTGAAAAAAAAAAGGGCATATCACCATCGAGATCGGTAAGTGGTACTTCCGTATCAACGGAAAAGCCATCCGCTTACGCTCCCCAATCACTTTCGAAAGAGACTAGTGTCCCTTTTGTAAGACCTAAGTCAGTAGAAGCTGCACCAGTAGCAGCTAAACCAGAACTACCTAAAGTTAAATCAGCTGCTGAATTAATTGAGGGTGGAGACATGCCTATTGTTAACAAGGGTGCATCCATTTTAAAGATTAAGGACGAAAACATTAAGAGGTTAGACATTGAGAAGTCGGACATCCTAAAGAAAAAGATGGCTGATGACCTAATGGAAAACGACAACCCAGCGTACACTCAAAAGTATGTTGAGAAGTTATCCTCTATGGGGTACGATAAAAAAGCTGTTTCTGAATATGCTGACAAAATAAACAAGAGTAAAGAGGACCTTCGTCAAGCTGAAAAGGATCTTGATGCTGTTGAATTTACTCTAAATCCAATTAAAACTTTTAAGTTCAGTGAAACACTTGGTCAGAATGGAAGGCTAGATGCCTCTGGGAATCCAATTAATTTTACTGGCATTCCCCAGAAATCTACTGAAGTTAAAGCTAAACCTTCTGCCGCAGCAACTCAACAATATAAAAACGAAAAAACTCGTGCCTCATTTAAGGCTGCTAATGCATTACTCACACTGGGTAATCCAGATGCTGCCATAAACATGTTCAACCAGTCGCTTGGTAACCTAACAGAGGAAACCGAGAGAACTGAATACCAAGAGTTTGTTCAGGCAGGTCCTCGTGACATACAGACTACATACGATCCATCATTAAATCCAGCTTATTCATTTACTGGTTTGGGAACTGCTTACTTAAATAAAAAGGACTATGTTAAAGCGGCAGAATACTATCAACAGGCATTAGACTACTATAAATACAAGTCTCCAGAGGCTGAGGTTGGTGTGTCAACAGGTAGTGCTAAGAAGGTTATGCCAGTTGATGGGGACAACAATGCTCTGTCTGCTGCACTTGATGGTCTTGCCCTTGCAAAGTTTAAGATGGGTGACAAGGCAGGCTCTCAGCAGGCCATGATGGAGTCTAATAAAATAAAAAGCGAGAACACAAAACAATATGCACTTGCAAATCAAATAAGTGTAGAGGCTGCCGATGAGGTTCAAAAGCAAAAGAGATCTGAAGAGGTTGGTGGAATACACGACATGCTTGAGACATTTATTTCTGGTTATGATCCAGAAAATAAGTTAGGAACCCTTGGATTCTTAAACTTCCCAATGAAATACGTTTCTGGTATTCAGCAGGGATCTCAAACGATAGGAGAGGGGATGAAAATAATTACTGATCAGGCTTCTAAGGGAATTGAAAATGCAAGAAAGACTGGTGATTTTGGCTTGAAAGATTTTGATTCAGCTCTTATTTCTGGTGGACTAACAATGGTAGAGGGTTTAGTAGGTACAGCTTTTGCAGCAATGCCAGCTATTACAGCATTTAATGCTGGTATTTCTACAGCTAAGGATCTTGCAAGGTTGTTGCCAAAGGAAGGTGAAACAGCTGTCAATGAATTGCTTGAGATGCCATTTACTATGGGAACTCTTTTTGCTAATTCATTGGGCATTAATCCTGACGAAAAGAGTGACGCTGCAAAGTTGTTGAGAATATTAGACACTGCAATTTCTTTCCCTGTAATGCATGGGGCTCATGTTGGATTTAAAAAACTGTCTAATGCTCCACTGTTTACAGCTGTAAAAGACATTGCTGACCTTAAGGACATAGTAAACAGAATAGTTAAGAAAGGCGATCCAGCTGAGATTAAGCAGATAAAAACATATACTGACTACTTGAAGTCCCTAAAGCTTGATGACATTAAGAAGGCTGCGGAGAAGAATGGAGATAAAGAGATTGTTAGAACAATAGAGTCTGTTCAAAAGAAAACTCCAACGGATGCCCTCCACGTTAAATTAGCTGAATTAAAGTCTGACGTTAGAGATGAAAATGGAAACCCTAACCCAGAATTTGAAAAGCTTCCTGCCTCAGCACAAAAAGAAGTGTTAAGCAACATCACAGCCCTTGAGAAGGAGATCAGTGACAAGGAAATATCTGACGTAAATAATATGTCAAGAGCCTCAAAGTTAGAGGCAGATATACAGGACCTTGACAGTCAAATAGCTGAAACAGAATCAAAGCTACCAAACTTTAGTGCTGCAACGCAGGAGTCTGTAAAGAGAACAATCAACGAGTTAAAGGATAAAAGAAACGAATTAAAAACTGAACAGGATGCCATACAAAAGCAAAGCCCAAGCCGCTTACTTCAATCTGAAACGGAAGGAACTGGAGAGCCAGGGGGTAAACGTGGGACACTGGAACAAGGAGTCGAAGGGGCTGAAGCTGCCACAGAAGGTAAAACATTTAACGCTGGAGCCAAAAAAACGGTTGCGGGGGTAGAATTAATAGAGCCATCTGAGAAGGAGCACAATGACTTGGTGGCTGAAAGAAACACTCCAGAGTGGACACAAAAAGAAGTGGCAAAGCTTGAAGAAAGTGATGCAATTGACATTGAAGAGATTGAGAGAAAGGCAAAGGCGGATGAGGACTTTGCTATCTTAACTGGTACTAATCCTGAAGGCAAGGCTCACACTGACATAGAGAACGCAAAGCTTCAAGAGAAGGCTGTGAAGTGGCTTGAGGACAAGGGCTATAAGCCAAAGAAGGTTGTTGGTAAATATGGTCAAGGGGAGGCAAGTCTTTTTGTGGATGGAATGACATTGGAAGATGCCGCTGCATTTAGAAAAGAATTTCAGCAGGAAAGTGTTGCACACTCTAAGGCAATGGTCTACGATGGTAAGTACATAGATAGAGTAAAGTCTAAAGACAGGTTTGACATCGGAGAGTTTAAGAAGGAAACTGACTCTGCAACTGCTGTAAGACAAACTGATGGAACCACAAAGGGGTTTAAATTAGATTACGACTGGGATAACTATAAGCCTATAAAAGAAATAATTGCTGAGAAAGCTGAAATGAAAGCTGAGAAGGCAAAGCCTGAGCCACTAACAAAGTCTGAGAAGGCTAGATACGACATCCTTAAGTCAAAGGAGAAGAGAGGTAAGGCTACAGATGCTGACAAGGCAAATATTGCTAAGTACGAGGAGAAGATTAACCAGGGTGTAATTATAGAAAGAACTAAGGCTGCTGTTGACAATGTTGTTAAGTCATTAAAAAATCTTTCTCCAGATACAAAAGTAACAACACACGATACTCCAGAGTCGTTTTCAAAATCAGCTGAAGATGCTGGTGCTGATACTCAAGAGAGTAAAAATGCTGGTGGATTCTTTGATCCCGAAACAAATACAATTCATTTAAACCTTCAAAAAATAAAGAGCAACACATTATTTCACGAAGGGATTCATCCTATACTAAATGTAATTTCTGCTGTAAAGCCTGAGATGATTAACAAGTTGTTTGAACAGGTTAAAAAGGCTGAGTCTCGTGCAGGGAAGAAGGGTGAATACTCTAGTGAGTTTGCATCTCGATACGAAGCAGAGGGACAAGCAAAAGGTGAAGTTACACCGCTTCAGAAGATGGAGGCGATAACTGAATTTTTAGCAGACGTTGCTGACGGAACGATTAAGGTTAATGAGACAAATTTTGACAAGTTTAAGCAGGTTGTTATTGACATGTTTAATGCTGTTGGTATCGACATCTCAAGCAAGATCACAACTATTGCTGATCTTAAAAAATTAGCAGCAGAGATTTCTAAAGGATTTGAAACAGGAGAAGTTATTAATTTGAATGACTATATGGATAAAGCCGAAGAGCTTAATTCATCTGACAGTATTGATATAAAATCAACAGTAGAAAAATCTTCTGGATCAGGAACAAAGCCGCTATTTTCTTTATCAAGTGGAGATAAAAATGTTTTAGACATTGCAAAGGAGAACATTGTTAGTATAAAGGATCTTATTGGTAAAAAAATATCAAAGGTAGCGTTTTATGATAATACAAGGGTTGGGAAGCTTGAAATTAAAAACAGAAACACTGGATACACTCCAGATGTAGATGGGAAGGGCGGATTCTTGTATTCATTTATGCCAGAATCTGTAAAGAACCAGGCTGTACTTGCCTTTACTAGTGTTAATCAAGCAATGCAAGCGTTGCAGAGACAAATAATGTTTCCTAAATCTATTCAGGCTATATCAATGCAGAATAGACTTACATCTCACTTAGGGAATAAATCCACATTAGAAGCATTGTTTGGTCAAGGGAAAGGAATCTTTCAAGAAGCTGCAAAAAATGCGAAACAAGAGGCTGAAATATTAGACACTATAAAGAAATCAATAAAAGACTTGTCTACCAAGAATTCAGAAGATGGTACAAATATGGCAAAGCTTTTAGCTAAGGTAGACTTAAATAAGATAAAAACATTAGATCAATTTAGGGATAAAGTTTTACTCAGTGAAGGGGATTCTTTTTCAACAAGAGGGACTATATTTAAGTATTTATTACAAGAAAAAATAACAAAAATAACAAAATCTACACGATCTGAGCACGAGATTCTACATCATAAGTATGGAATCCCTACACTATCTGAAATTGCTGAAGGTAATAACCAAAAGCAGTTTGACAATGCTCAGACTGGTGATGTTGTTAAGTTTGTAAAGCCAAGTGTAGAGCCTGTTATATACACAACAGAAAAAGCTCTTTTTGAGCAGTATTCTAAGAGTCCTACAAAAGAAATGAAGGCGAGTGGTATATCTATTCGCCTATTGCCAGAAAGTCAAAGGCATGAGTCCTACCCATTCGTGTTGGTTGGAGAAAATGTTGGGCTATTGAGTGAATACATTTCTGGAACTCATTTATATAAGGAGCATAAAAATCTTCCAAAGGCTAAAAGCTTTTACACTTTAGGCAGAATGAAGAAGTTGGCTGCTGCTGGAGAGGTTCCTGCTGACATTACTACTGAAGGGAAGCCTCAGTTTCAAAAGCCTAAAAAAGAAGTCACTTCATTAAATATTGATGGGAAGGATGTTAAGGTTAAGGAGACACAGATTGATGTAGTTAACGGATTTTATTCTCCACTTGAAAAAGTGATTAGCGAAACTAAGTCTGAGAAACTTCCTGCAAAACAGTGGATTGAAAAGTTTGCTAAGGGCGAGGAAGCAAAGTGGACGGGGTTAGCTGATTGGCTTAGTCAACAACAAGGCTCAGTGTCTAAGGCAGATATACAGCAATACCTTAAAGACAATAGGGTTAGTGTTGTGGAAGTGGTGAAGGAAGGCAAAATTTCCGAAGAAGAAATTGATACTTTATTGGAAGATGAAGTAGGGCAAGATATGACAAGAGATGAGGCAAGAGAATTTCTTGAAAATGACGAAAGACAAGACGACACCAAATTCTCCCAATACCAACTTGAAGGAGAAAAGAGTGACTACAAAGAGGTGTTGGTTACGATGCCGAGTTTGGGTAGTGCTGAAAATATAAGAGCAGAAAGAGTTGGTGGCAGTACAACTTGGGATGTTTATATTGGAGATTCGAAATATTCAACAAGAGTAACTGATGCTGTTACAAAGGAACAAGCAATTAAAAAAGCCAAAATAGATAACCCAAAATTCAAATCATCCCACTTTGACGAACCCAACATACTTGTTCACCTAAGAATGAATACTCGTACAGATGCAGAAGGTAATAAAGTATTGTTTTTGGAAGAAGTGCAAAGCGATTGGGGGCAGACTGGGAAGAAGGAAGGGTTTGCTACAAATGAAAAAGAAGCAGCAGAAAAGATTGAAGATGAAATAAGGGTTAAGTATAATTTAAAGCCATCTGACAATATTATTGGGAACAATAAAGTCCCTCAAGATGAACAATTAAGATTAAGTGGTGCAAACATTAAAAAAGGCAATGTAATACCACCTGCCCCATTCGTAACCGATACAAACGCATGGACTAAATTAGGCTTAAAGGTGGCCCTTAAGGAAGCTGTTAAACAAGGAGCTGATAAGATTGCGTGGACAACAGGTGAGCAGCAGAATGCAAGGTATGATTTAAGAAAACAGGCAGATGAAATTGTTTGGAAAAAAGATTCAGATGGAACATATTCTGTGTCTGCAAATAAAGACGGAAGGACTGTATCTAAAGACTCTAAACTGACTCCAAAGAAACTTGAGGAGGCTATTGGAAAAGATGCTGCTGAAAAGATTGTAAACAATTCTGGAGATAAAGGTGTGCTTGAAGGTGATGACTTAGCTGTAGGCGGCAAGGGTATGAAAGGCTTCTACGGTTCACCAAAAGAAGGAAGCTTAGGCATAGTAGGTAGTGTTGCTAAGAGTTTGTTTAAGCAAGAGCCGAAAACGGTGGAGATTGAAACAGGGAGAAAACAAGCTGAAATAAATTGGACAGGAAAAGATTGGGTGGCATACAATGATACAATAGAAAAACATTTTAAAACAAAAGAAGAAGCACAAGAGTTTGCAGATTCTTTAAATAGTGATATATATAAATCCACCCAACACTCTATAGACGTAACACCAGAACTAAAGGAAAGTGTAGCGAGAGGATTGCCTCAGTTTCAAAAGCCTAAAAAGGGAGACGACCTTGTAGAAAAGGCAGGCAAGCGTAAGGAGATGACAGAGGATGACAAGGGGAACTATTTATTCTTCCACTATTCCAATGCAAAATTCAACAAGCTAAACCCAGAGAAGGTAGGTAAGCACTTGGCAACAAGCAGAGGGGAGACTCCTGCAAAGAAGATGTCCATGCTGTACACACGTCCTGATCGATTAGAGCCAGGTGTACCGAGTGAGAACGGATACGTTGTTCGTGTTCCAAAGAATAAGGTTTACCACTTCAATACTGATCCGCTTAATCTTCTTCCAGAGGCTGAGAATTTATTCAGAAAAGAAAATGGAAAGGACAAGTCGTTTGACCTAAACAACCAAGTTGCGTATGTGGCTAAGGTAGCTGCTAGGAAAGGATTCCCAGTGACAACATCCGACTGGAATATCAAGGGAACAAATGCATTGCGTGCTCAGACAACAGAGGTTTTACCTGTTGAGAAGTACAGCAACATCAAGCCTGGTACAACAAATCAAGTTCAATTTAATCCAGAGTTTGAGAATGTTAAACCAAATGCAAAGAGAAGAGACATTCAGTCTTCATTACAGGGGGAAAGCCTTGAGACAGCCTTAGACAGAGCACTTGAGACAGCAAAGAACTCTTCCATCAGCAAGGGTTTAGCGGAGTTTAAGGAGAGTGAATACTTTAAGAAGCAGGATAAGGAGATACAGGCTGAACTTGAGGAATACTTCAAAGAAGAAGCGGGAACAACAGATAAGGATGTACTTGTTGATAAGTTTGATGCTCTGGATGACATAGCAAATAAATTGAAGGAACCACTAACAAAAAGTGAAATAAATGAGTTAACTTCAAAAAGAAAAGCTATCTTTGACGAAAATCCTGAAGTTAAAGAAATAAATGATAACTTTAGCAAAATAACAAAAAAATTGGAGGAGAAGGGAGACCTTAAGAAGTCTCGACCAGATTGTCCATAAAAAACAAACAATATGAAACCACACAAATTAGAGTCAAACGTAGTAGAGATGCTGCTTCCACGCATCCTGGATGAATACAATGCGTTCTATTTTTATAGAAGTGCTGACAACTGGTTAAACGAAACGGGATACCTGTTTGCCTCTCAGTTCTTTAAGGCGGAGAGTACCGATGAGTTAGAGCACGCTAAAGGTCTTGAGGAGTATATCGTTTCCTGGAATGTTATTCCAAACCTACCGAACATCGAAAAGCCAGTGCTTAAGTTTAGTGGACTTGTTGATGTTATTGAGCAGGCATATGAGATGGAGTACGCACTTTACGAGGCATACGAAAAGACTGCTAAGGAGATGTTCCCTGTTGATCTTTGTACATTTGCTTTGATGCAAACATACTTAGGCTTCCAGCTGAAGGCTGTTGCAGAATACTCTGACCTTTTAAACCAGATTGACTTGATCGATAAGAACGATAAGCTATCAGTAATGTTATTAGAACAAAGATTATTTAAAAAATAAGACATGGCAATACCCTGCATCTATACCTACAAAGGAAAGGATTACTCGTACTCTGAATTTCGTGCTAAGATAGCAAGGGAAGGCATTGCATCGTTTGGAATTGATATTTCAGGTGGTGCAAAGACTCCTGAAGCTAAAACATTGAAGCTTGGAGAAAGGATTCTTGACTCAGAAAATGTTAGTGAAGAAATAAAGAGTGGACTAAGGAAGAAGGGTATTGAGTATATTCCTATCAACCTTGAGGTTACACAAGCTGATGCAAAGGCTTATGTTGATTCATTTATAGAGGCTGGTGAGTTAGATAAGGCTATTTCAAACGTCACCGACATGAGTAATAAAATGTCTGGTGTAAATAGAGCAGCAATAGGGAAAGAATTGTTTGAGGTTTTGGCTGACAAGGCAAGAGCTGCTGAGACAATCAGTGAACAACAAAAGTTTCAAGATAAGGCGGTTGACATTGCTGAGTTTACAGCACAAAACTTTAGAGCTGCTGGTCAAGAAATCAATGCAGCAAAGGCTTGGAAGAGAATGCTGGAGAGAACTCCAGAGGGGGCAATTGCTTCCATTAAGAAAAGAATGAATGAGGCTAACGCTGAAGCATTAAAGACACACAACGAAGACATTAGATCTGCAAAAGAAATAATTGACGAGTTTGTTAATTCAGATGAATTTAAGAAACTTGTTGGTGATAAGGTGCAGGCTGAAATGAATAAGCTTGCAAACAAGGCTCCTAAAAAAGAAAACATATTCAACAGTAAGAGTGTTCGTGAGTCAAGGTTGGCTGAGTTAAGAGAGCGAGCAAAGAAGGCTAAGGGAACAGCCTCTGCATCCATTGTTGGCTTAAACAGTGAGCAGATTGAAATATACGGAGAGATGGGGATGATCTATCTTATTGATGGTGCATATAAATTTAAGCAATGGGCTAACAAGATGAAGAAGGAAGATCCTGATTTGAATTTAGGTCAACTTGAAGACATCTGGAATAAGGTAAAATTAAATAAAGAATTTGATCCACAAGAAAGAACACTTTCTGAATTTTCTAAGAAGGGAGTTTTTGATTCAATGCCTGCTGAAGCTAAGAAGAAGTTGCTTGATCAACTTGAGAAGAAGCTGTCTAAGTTAAAGCCAGAAAGCAGAAGGAAGTTGTTGGGTAATGCTCTTGAAGAGATTGAAAAATTGGGAGGATTAAGTGATCAAAGGTTCCGAGATTTATACGCAAAAGAGTTAGGGTTACCAACACTAACACCTGAGGCTGAGGCTCGCATAAGAGAGTTGACTGACAGAATAAATAAGGTTGATGGGAGCTCAAAGGAGTTAATCGATGCAATTGAATCTGACGCAGGAAAGGCTGAAATAAAGTCTAAACGAAAGCAGTGGGAGAAGGATGTATTTGATGGACAAAAAGCAAATGCTGAGTTGTCTGAATACTTTAGATCAGAAAAACAGATTGGGAATACTTTATCTACGATACTTCAAGGTAACTTACTTGGTACTTTGTCATTAGTAAAAAACGTGTACTCAAATACTTTGATTCAGCCGCTAAGGTTCGCCTCAAGAGGTGTAGCAAGTTCTATGGATTACATCATGTCTAAGGCTCAGTCTTTACCTATAATGAATAAACTTATTAACGAGGGACGAACTATTAATGCATTAGCTTATTGGAAGGGTGAGTCAAAGGGTGTGTTGCCAGGATTAAAGACAGGATTCAAGGAACTTATTAGAGGTATTAATCCAGAGGAAATGATTGAGAGAGATTTGTCTCAACAACTTCAACCATTAAAATCAATGGTAAGGCTTCTTGATGGGTTAACTGGCAAAGAAAAACAAACAGCATACCAACAACTAAATAATTTCACAGAGGCTACATTTGGAGTTCCTGCTGAAATAATGTTTAGACTTTTAAATTTAGGTGATAAGCCATTCAGAAAGGCGGCAGAGTATGGTGCTGCATATGAGATTGGAACACTTAAGGGATTAAAGGGAGCTGAACTTGATAAGTTTATTTTGTTTCCTGACTCCGCATCTGCTGAACTAATAAAGCAAAGAGCCGAGAGGTCTGTCTATCAGCAATCAGAAGGAGCTGCTAAGGTAGCGCAGGGAGCAATAAGAAGTGTTGAAAAATACGTTTCTGAGATTCCTGTTGTTGGAGATGTTGCAAAGGTTTTATTTAAGTCTCAGATACCATACGTTAAAACTCCTTTAAATATTTTAGGTGAAACAATTGACTATGCACTTCCTTTTGTAACTGCAATTAAAGCATCTTACTTTTCTTATAAGGGAGACAGAAGACAGGCATTAGAATTATTTGGAAAGGCTATTGTTGGGTTTGCAATTGAGGCAGCGATTGTTGCACTAATTGATAATGGTTTAGTTACTGGAGATCCAGATAAAGAAGACTTGGAATCAATTGCGATTCAAAATCAAAACATTCCAGCTAATTCAATTAATATAACTGGATTACAGCGAATGGCAACTAATGGGAATCCTGCAACACTTCCTACAGATGTTTGGATTGACTATAAAAGTATGGGTGTTGTTGGTATGTTCATAAATGTTCATGCCAATAGAATTGGGGTTCCTAAAGAACAAAGAAGTTATTTTCCAGATCTATTCACAACAGCAGCTTCTGTATCACAGGCGGCTATCCAACAATCATTCTTACAAGGAACAAGTGCATTTCTTGAGGCTATCACTGGTGATGAAAGAACAAAAAGAAAGTGGGCAATAAATACCCTTGGAGCACTTGGATCTATTGTGTATCCTAATGTTATTTCTACATCAAGTAAGGCTTCGGATGAATATGTTAGAAGCACTAAGGCTGAAATGTTTTCTGATGAATTAATTAATACATTTAAGGCTAAAATGTTTATGGGTGGGGAGTTGCCTACAAAGGTTAGCCTTTGGGGAGAGTCTGTAAAAGGTGCTCCAGCTGACAAGAGTAAGTTTGTGTGGTACATGTTTAATGCGACAAAAGGAAGAAAAATAGATGCCGATTCATACAACTTCAAGATCTATGAATTTTGGAAGAGTATTGAGGACGATAAAACCCAAAAGGGGGCACTTCCAAGCTTCCCAAGAGACTATCTTACAATTAACAAGGAAAAGGTTAAGCTAAGTCCAAAGTTATACGAGGAGTATCAAATGATGGTTGGAAAGAATAGAGGGGTTCTTGTTGAGCAGTACGCAAATTCTCCTGATTGGAAAACTGATGACGAGGATACCAAGATTAAAACATTGAAAACATTGTACGAAGAGGGTGCATCAAACGGAAAAGAAGCATTAATATTTAATCATCCAGAATTGAAGCCAAAGACTTCTGCATTCGAGGAAGAGGAGTGGTACTAAGTTTCATTCTAATTTATAATCATTCTAAATTAGTAATTATATTTGTTTAAAATAAAAAAAAATGGCAGGCTCATTAAACTATAAAAACACGAAAGTATCTGTACTAACTGGAAAACAAACTGTTCCAGCATCTACTCCAGCTACAGGAACATTTGTTACAAGTGGTATCACTGTAACAGGAACAGGAACTAAATTTCTTTCTGAGATGATGGCTGGATCATGGATCTTTAGCACAGCTCAAAATGAGATCAGAAAAGTTGTTAGAGTAGACAGCGACCTTGTTGCTTACGTTGACAAGCCTTTTGGAGCTGATGTTGTATCTACAGCTCTTCTTATTATACCAGAGGCTAACACTCACATTGTGACGATGACACTAATTGCTACCGCTGGAAGTCCAACAATTGATGGGTTTTTATACGGTGGAGCACTAACATCAATTCCAGTAATAACACTAACAAAGGAAGGTCGCTCAACAAGCTCAACCAGAGACTTTATCGATCCAGTGATAGTTGATGCAACTGGAGGAAGTATGACTGTAATCACCTTAAGATAAGGTGGATGGCAACCTACTATACGCAGGCTCAATTAGCTCTGTTAAATCAGACAACAAAGGCTAAGACTGGGCAGGATTATGTTCAGTTAACAGGTGTAGGAAAGGGAACCCTTTATCGTGGAAATTTAGACGGAACACTTCAGTGGATCACTGACAACTTTGATGTTAACGCACAGAATGCTGTAATATCAATCATGTCTCCATCTGACACAACAAACCCAGACACTGTACTATCTGAAGAGGGAGCTCCAGGATCAATAGCGATAGACGTTGATGAATTCCCCTTGTCAAAGGTTGATGACACAAATGTTACGTTAACGCTTGGTGGCAGTCCACTTACAGCCTTACTTAAAGCTGTTTCACTGACACTTGGATGGACGGGAGTTTTATCCTACCTACGGGGTGGTACTGGGCTAAGTGCCTTGGGTACTGCCTTTCAACAGTTAAGGGTTAACGCAACAGAAACAGCCTTAGAATACTTTACCCCAGCAGGTGGCGGTGGAACTGTAACTTCGGTAGCCACAGCAGGTCTTATATCTGGCGGTACTATAACAACAAGCGGGACGATTACCACCTCCATGAATACCAATAAACTTGTTGGTAGAAGCACAGTAGGCACAGGAATAATGGAGGAGATTACCGTTGGAAGTGGTCTTACACTATCTGCTGGGACATTAACCAATACAGCGACACCAACACCAGTAGGATACTACGGAGCTTTTCAAGATCTAACAGATCAATTTGCTGCTGTAATTAATACGGGTTATCCAATGTTATTGGGTATAACAGACTTATCTAATCAGGTTACTGTTGTTAGTGGATCTCGTGTAACAATTGCCAACACTGGAATTTACAATATACAATGGAGTGGACAATTTACTAATCCAACTGCTGCTGAACACGATGTGACTATTTGGCTAAGAAAGAACGGTGTTGATGTTCCTGGTTCGGCTGGTATTGTTTTAGTTCCAAAAAAACACGGAACTTTTGACGGTCACGTTTTGCCATCTTGGAATTTTCTTCTTGATGTTGTTGGTGGTGACTATTATGAATTTGTTTGGTCAACTGAAGATATATCTGTTTATATGTCATTTCATCCTGCGGGAACACCTCCTCCATCAACAGCGTCTGTGGTACTCACTGTCACACAACAGAGTGGTATTATGGCGGGTACTGGAATGACTGCTCTTAATGGTTTGACTGGTGCTGTACAAACATTTGTTAATGATACAAATGTTACAGTAGTTTCTTCAGGAACTACACATACTCTTACATGGGCTGGTACTTTAGCTGATGCTAGAATAGCTTCAGCATCTATATGGAACAACGCTGGTGAGTGGATAAAATTAACTTCTGCTATATTATCCCCAGCAGATTCAACAGCTTACTTGATGCCAAATATGGCTACTTTAGCTCCAGCAGCATCAACGGGTGCAAGGGTGTGGAAATTTACTAAAAGTGGAACTGTTTTAAATGTAAGTATAGCAATACAACAATCTGTAAATGGTTCATCTGAAGCTGTCACTGTTTACTTAAGAAACAACACAACAGCAACTGATTATCTTTGTGGTACTTTCACAATGGATGGTGGTGTGAATGCAAATACTTATGCAAATTATTCTGTAAGTATTCCTATCAATACAACAGATTTATGGGCAATAAAAATATTGACACCAGCGTGGGTGACAAATCCAACTGGGGTATATTTTGCAGTAACAATTTTTAACAAATCATAATATGAATACATACACATACAAACTACAGGGAGATGGTAGAGACTCTTGGGTTGTTGAAGAACCAGATGGGAATAAGTACATGGTCTATGAGGATCCAACTAAGGCTGAAACACTTGAAGGGAAAGCAATTCGATTGTCGAGTGAGCTTCAATTGATATTAAATGAGCTCAAAAAATAAATATAATGATATTATTCATATATTTATGCAATAAAAATCTATAACAGAACAGTTAGTATGTCACACGAAGAAAAATTAGATGCGATTCTCTCCACAGTATCTGAATTAAAGGTGGAGACAGCAAAAATATTAGTCCACTTAGAGGTTCATAAGGCAACTATTGACTCTCATGGATCAAAGATTGAGGACTTAATTGCCATTAAAAACAAAGGCATCGGTATTGCTATCCTTGGAGGAACAGGTCTTGGAGCATTCTTCAGCTGGCTATTTAAACACTCATCATAATGAAGAAGAAGGAGACAGTATCGGGACCAATAAAGAAGGTAAAGAAGAAGGGTGTTGCCAAGAAGCGTGCCAACAAGAAGGAAGACAAGAAAAAATACAGAGGACAAGGAAGATAATCATATGAACCACATTCAGAAGGCTATAACACAGATCGGGCAGGAAGAGGTTCCCAGGGGAAGTAACTGGGGGACAACCGACAAACCTGCGGTAATTAACTACTTAAAGTCTGTGGGGATAGGATTCCCAGCATCTTGGTGCATGGCTTTTGTGTACTGGTGCTGCAAGGAAACTTTTCCAGGCAACCCACTTTACAAGACGGGTGGTGTACTAAAGCAGTGGAACAAGGTTGATCCAAAGTACAAGCACAAAACTCCATTAGCAGGTGATATATTCATTATGGATCATGGACATGGTCTAGGTCACACTGGCTTTGTTGAGTCTGTTGAGGGGTTGTACATAAACACGATAGAGGGTAACACCAATGACACAGGATCTCGTGAGGGGTACACTGTGTGTCGCAGGATGAGACAAATCAATAGCTGTAAGGGCTTCATAAGAATCACATGAAAAAATTAACAGATTTATACAAGAGTCCCACACCAAAATTTTGGAGGAAAATTGGGGATTCATTATTAGGTGTATCCACAATCGTTACCACATACGCTATCGCTGAGGAGTGGAGCAAAGGCTTACAGCTGTCTGCCTTAATATTAGGTGTTGTGGGTAAGTTTCTTACTAATTTTTTTAGTGAGGAGTAATGAAGATCGTATTAAACATTCACAACATAATCTGCTATGCAATTATAATTGTGTTGGCTTACTTTATTTTCAGGTCACCTGCTACGGTAGACACAACAGAGGTTGACAGAATAAGAACGCAGCGTGATAGTATCATTGAGCTTACGTTCACTGAGTATGCTAAGAGTGCAAGGGCTCACATGCACGAGGCTGACAGCCTAAGAACACTGTCCCAAAAGTATAAAACATCCGACTCAATTAACCACATAAAATACACAAATGAGAGGTATAAGTATAAAAATTACAGTCCTTCTGAGCGTGCTAATCTCGTTGACAGCATCCTCACAGCCGAAGGCATTCGTAGTCGTACCAGATAGTATGACGTGTCTGTCTCCATCGGAGATGAACTTTTTCTTAGAGAAGTATTCCGAGTCAAAGGAGTATAAGGTTAGCTTCAACATTAAGTCTGAGGAGAACTCAATCCTTGCCAAAGAAAACAAATCACTGAGGAATGCTATCTCTGACAAGGATAAACAAATCGACACAAGATCACTACAGCTATCAAACTGCAAGGGCGACAGAAAGTTCCTTGAGGATCAACTAAGCGATGCAAATCGAAAGAAACACATGCTTAAGGTGGGTATATTTACGGTTGGTATTGTTGCTGTGTTAGAGCTCGGATACATTGGCATCGTTTCCATACTGCGGTAGCCTCACATACTTCTTCCCGTAGGACATATCCTTCAGCTTTACACCAACAGACTCAGCGTTCAAAACGCTCTCAAACTCCTCCTTACTCACGTTCATGAACACATACGTTGCGCCCTTGTGGTAGTCAACAACCATTGCATCATCCATGTGACCAATTGCCTGCACAATGCTTGACTCTACAGGTATCATTGTTATTTCATTCTTTTCCATCTTATAAGATTTTAATTATTACACCCGCTAATTTCTGATCGTATCCGTAGCCACAACTGAAGTCTGGTATTACATTTCTGTTGTCATCGTCCTCAAGCCATCCATGTGCCTGCATTAAGTCAAGAGGGCCCTGGCTGATGTTTACATAGTCAAATGCCTTGTGCTTGTCCCTTATGAAGAAGAACTGAATCGTGTACGGTAGTGACTTACCCTCAATCATCTTTAGGAATGCAGGCTTGAATATCCGCCAGTGGATGTCAGACTCCTTCACATAGTTTTTGTAGAGTGCAGATGAGGTGATAAAACTTTTACCTGTCTTCTTGTTTACAAATATCTGCTTAGAGTTCTTTAGTGATGGCACGTTGCCAGGGATGAATATCGTTCCATCCCTTTCGCACTGAGCATAGACATCCTGGATGTCCATTCCGTTGAAGTGGACGGGATCAACCTTCTTCTTGGTCTTTGCCTTTGGTGATGGTATCTCAGCCTTTACCTTATCCCTTGGCTGCATGCGGGTTTTAGGACGAGAATAGTTTCCATCCTCGCCCTTTACAAGCCCTAGCTTCTGTAGTTGTTCCTCTGTGAATGCCATCCTAAATAAAGTTTAATTTTTTAGCAAGTGTTTTAAACTCTGGATCAATGGAGTGGAACCAAAACTGACCAGCAACATCAACACCTCTTGAGAGTGCTCCTCCAACGGTCTCAACGTGAACCTTTGGAAGTCTTTCTATTTCCTCTTTTTCTCTTTGCTTTACCACTCTCTCCGTCTTAATGAAGTCATTCAAAACCTCTGAAACGTGTCTGTAGTCAGTGTTGCACGTCTCAGCTATATCCTTCATTGTCAGACCGTTATTGTAATGTACCCAAATACTGTGTCTGATTGCCCTGTTCGTTATTTTTCCCATTATCGTAGATTTGTTTTTCTTAAAAATTCAACAACACTTGCCTTTAACTCGGATAGATCTCCGTCATTTTCAATAACATAGTCAAAATCTGCATCATCTAAAGCAGTCTCACTTGCGTGGCTGTTTATCATTGATATTGCCCTTGTTCCATTATCTCGGTTAACTCTGATGGTTATTCCTCCACGCTGTTTCACCGCCTCTAATTCATTCGGGAATCGCATGTCTGTGATAACCCAGTTAGGGTAGATGCTGTCTGACTTAGTCTCTCTGATTGACATTGGCCCCACATAGTCCTTGTTGTGTAAGCCAATTGGTGTGTAGTCTGCGTACATTGCATTCACCCAAACATTTTTGTGTAGTGAGTCTCTCATCACCTCTGTGCCTAACTTCTGGAGGATGTCTCGGTATGTGGAGTGCGAGAATGTGCAGTGTCCACCCTTCCACTCTGGGCTTAGGTGGCTGTTCTTGAAGTCCTCCGACTCGAGGTCCTGCATTGAACATCCCGTTAGGATGCATGTAATTTGTTTTAACTTTTTAGCGTACTTCTTGATCTCCCAATACCCTCTTGCTTCCGCCTGGATCATTTGACCAACAACGTCCTTTCCGACACCCATATGCCCCGAAATCCCAATTAGCATACACGTCCTCCTTTCTTTGACGGTCTTGTACCTTGTTTGCGGTTAGCTTTGTGAGTCTCTTGATCCTTCAAGAATGCAGGAAGATGTTGCATGAAGCAGATGATCCTTTGTTTTGCTGATGTTTTTGCCATTGTTTTTAGTTTTAGAATTGTTTTTTTAATCGTTTTAAGCACTCTGCTTCATCGTATGGTATAATCTCAACAAGAACAACCTTAAGGTCAACTGCGTATCTATAACACAGCCAAATAATGTTCTCTTGAGACAGGGTTCCCTTCACGTTTCCTGTTGTTCTGTATCTTGACAGTGCGGAGGGGCTCAACTTGTATCTGTTCTTCTTTGCATCCTCAATAATGTCCTTACCCGAAAGTTCAAGTTCATTGAATCGTTGCTCTAATAGGTTTCTAATCTCAATAGAGTCCTTGATAAGGCATCTTCTTATGTTGTTAGGCTGAAGCTTCATGTTTTTTATTTTCTTACTCATTTCCGTAGTTTTCTGATGGTGGAACTATTATGTCATTTGTTGCGAGCCAGTGGATAACCTTATCCACAAACTCAACCATTTTCTCTGAGGAGAATCCTGATCCTTTGCTCTGAACCTTTTTAACTGTGTAGTATTCCTCTTTGTCTGCTCTGTTTACCCGAAGCGTTTTGTATGATGTGAGGAACATGTCCGAGAAGAAGTCATCCATCTCATCCTTGTTCCAACCCCCAAACATTTCAGTCTTAAGGGCTGTCTCTATCACTCCCCCGTAGTAGTACCCGAATGCGTTGCAGGATACCCTCTTGTGTTTTAGCTTGATCACCTCCTCGAACTCTCTACCCTCTAACTCTGAAATACATTGACTGTGCAGCTTCTCGTAGTAGTAGTGACGCTTTCCGTTAGTAACAAGACCGTAATGCTTGATTGTCATAGACTGTCCCATTCGTTGTAGTGATTAGTTTCCTTCTTTGTGTTCTTTTGGTTTAATGATGTGAAGTCCTTCTTCATTATGTCATCAATAATCTTCTTGGCAAGCTTCAACTTTTCTTCGCTTGAAAGCTTTGCAACTTCTTTAGGAGGTAGTTCTAGTTCTGTCATAGTTTTTAATAAAGAATTACTTTATTTAAGTAATTAATGTGAGACTCTTTTGTATCCAACAAAATACCATCCAATGTTCTATACATCATCCTTTCTTGATCGTAACACATAAACCTGTGTAACGTGTTATGATCTTTAATAGACAACTCTATTACATCTATATAATGATCTTCGTTGTAACTCCAGTGATGCAGATCGTTATCCTTATTATTTTTATGTAAACGCTGAGATCTTATTTGTGCTATTCTTTTTTCTGGATATTTTTTATGATACTTATCAATAGACTCTCGCTTTTTTTCTTTTGATGGCTTAAACCTACCCTTGTATTTTAATCTAATGTATTTTTCTCTACTCCTTGTTTTTTCAGATTCAACCCATTCTGGAATATTTCTCAGCTTTTTTTCTCTTTTATTAGAATCACTTTTTGTGCAATCTTTGCACTTGCCAAGGTGTCCATCAGACATTTGTTTGTGCTTATAAAAGTGGGAGAGCTCTTTTGACTCCCCACACTTAAAACATATTTTATCGCTCATTTGTTTTTTTTATGTAAAGATAATGATTTAAAACGGTAGTAACAAATAATTACCATTTTAATTGTTTTAAAGGATGACAATTAACCTTAATTAAAAGGCATGTCATCATCGAAGTCATCCGCAACAATCGCATTTGACTTTGATTTGATTGATGCAACCTCTCTTGCCGATGGCTCACTGCTTAACACAGCGTCAATCGCTTCCTCTGTAAGGTCTTCTGTAGACTGTGTTGAGGTGAAGTACACCTTAAAGTAGTCCTGAAGTGTTCTGTCAAGTTCGTTGGCAAGTGCCTCAGCCTTTTCAGTTATTGGAGACATCTTGAAGTCTGGCATCTGATAGATAACCTTACCCTTCTTACCCTCAATAGAGCTGTCAACCTTTACAATACCATTGTACAGATCCTTTGTTGCGGAAGCGAACTCAATCCATGCGTTTAGGGATGCACCCTTCAACGCTAAGTTTCCGATTGTCATCTTCTTCTCGCTGTTGATGAAGGCAATGTAAAGAGACTTAACGTAGTCTGCTCCGCTTACCTTACCCTTGATGTCTGCATACGTTCCCGTTGCACGAACACCTTTCTTTGTGCGGACAGTGATGATACCGTTCTTTAGGTCCTTAACTTCGTTTGACCAAATTCCAGATTGATCCTCATCACTCCATCCTTTAATTGTTGACATCCTGTCGTCAAGGACTAAGAAAGAAAATGGAAGAGGAACCTCTACATTCTTTTTATTTTCTTTGTCGTAATACTTGAAGAGACCTTTCTCTCCGTTCCATTCAAAGTAACGCTCACAAGGGCTTACTGGTCTTTCATTTTGGCTTGTTCTGCTCATAGTTTTATTTGTTTATTGGTTTATAATGTGTAAAATTAATACTAATTGTTTAATTATGCAAATTTATTTTTAATTATTTTATTTAATCTTCTAAACTTAGGTTGTATTCAGTTAGTATGTCTCTGATCATCTCCCTATGTTTTTCTGCAACGTCCTGCTCAAGACCACTTGCAGGTGACTCATGGATTACACTTTTGGCATACTTAGTGGTGTCTCGCAGTTTTTGGTCTAGTTCCCACATAGCATTCTTCCATCTCTGTCCATCCAGTGCAACCCTTGCACCACCTTGCTCCTCAAGGGAGTCGAACTCTAATATTATTTTTCCCATTATATTTGTTTTATTAGTTTCTCGAAGGATGTCTTTACCTCGAAGAATGAATTAATGTTCATTGATGGATCGGAGAATGTACCCTTGTGGTCTCGTCTCTTTACGTCTCCCTTTACAGTGTACTCTGTGCCGACAATTACAAGGCAGTCGCCCTCATTGATGTCCTCCATAGAGTGCCCAGTGATCACTGCCTCTCCATAGACTATTTGTCCGCTTGTTCTTAGTGTTGTTTCTTTCAACGTGTGAAACATGTTGTCGTGTCTCTGTGTAAATCCTATTTTTTTCATGGTTTTTATTTATTTAATTATTACTGTCTGTTCAATATAAAATTCAATTCCAAATCTGATCTCTCCATCAGCAAGGATGTCCTTGTACTCCTTTTGGTAGGCTCTTATCTTTGACTCGTCCACCACCATAAACTCACGAGGGATTAAACTCTCATCAACAACTCTGAACTTAGGTGTGCCTCTGAACTTTGTTGTTGTTTGGAACTGTGCCTGAGCGATCTCTACAGCACCAACCTCAGCAACATTCTCCTCGATAACCTCGTTAATGGAGTCCGAGAGGTATTGATCTGCTTGTGCAGGAGAAACAATCTCGATGCGTCTTGCCTTGCAGTAGTCGTTAAGGTTTGACTTCATCAACTCCGCATCCGCCATAAACTCAAACCACACCTCTTCACCTGGAAAGTCCAACACCCACGCACTACGGGCATCCGTTAGGTCCTCAATCGTTGTTGCACTATTGAAAGACTTTATTGCATCCAAGGAGTAGTTCTGGATGGCTTCCTTAATCATGTTGATACGCTTCTGTACCTTCTCTGCCTCCTCCCGTTTAATATTGTTGTATGCCATCACCTTCGCTCTTCCACCCTCAAGTGATTGGTCAAGCGGTGACGATAGCTTCTTTGCAAGTGCATCGATCTGCTTCCCTGCGTCAAGGTATGGAGCCTTCTCCTTAACTCTGATCTCCTCGATCTGCTTGATGCTGTCCTTAAGCATTGAATAGTTTTGTGTTGCGATCTGAAGCGAGATGTCATCGACAATCGTTAGGTGGTCGCATCTCTCAGCAAGTTCCTGAGATGATTTCTGTAGGGCAAGGAATGTTGCCTCTGCTGTCTTTAGTGTTAAATCTTTCATAGTTTTATTTATTGGTTAAAGTTAAGTTCCATTTCTGTTTCACTTCTTTCGTTTAAATCATTTATTCCACACATTCCATTACATTCAAATAAAGGCTCAATCTTCCTTTCTGGCATATCATCCAAGCACTTATTGTCTGGATACTTAGGATTAAATTTAAGAAAAACTAAATGACCTTTTGAGTCAAACTTCATTTTGTCCTTTGCTTCATTTGATTGATCCTTTAACATTGTAACTGGCTCTGACTTTAATTCACTTAGTTCATGCTCTAGGTCTGCCATTACATTAAACTTATCTGGAAAATCATTTTTCATCTTTTGCCAATAACCAATACCGCCCTGCACACAGCCCGTTCCGAAGCAATTATTATTTTGAAACCCTAATTTATACATCAATGGAACTTCAATGCCTGCACCCTCTACTAACTCAATACATTTTTTTTTGTCGTATGCCATTAACAATAATGGATAGACTGCCTTGGTTCGTTTACCATGATTTAAGGTCAGTGATAGAGCACGATTAAATTCTTTTTTCTCAAACTCAAAACCAAAAACTTGATGTTCAAATTCATTTGTTTTTTCCCACTTCTCCCTAACAATACGCTTTAAGTTTGTTGAACATATAGCTCCGTTTGCGGTGTTCAATGACTTGTGTTTTCGCCAAACATCAAATATATTCCCATACTTTTCTCCTATTCCCGTAATAATTTCAATGTCTAGTCCATACCATTTCTCACAATCAACTTTAAATCGATAGGTGTCTGGATGTTCATTCTTAGTGTCAATCATTATTACCCTGCAATTGTTTTTACCAAACAAATCGATTGCAATTTTACAAGCTACAGCAGAAGTAACTCCGCCACTCCACCAACAAATAATTTTTTTCATTTTATTTTTATTTTATAAGATAAATAATCACCAATTAAACCGCTAACTACATAAGCAATACACATTTTTACGTCTTCATCCATTACAGACTTTACACCAATAGAACTACTAACTAACCATGTTAATTTTATTAGTGTAGATGTTATTATACCCATCAGAACATTTTCTTTTGCAGTATACCTAACATTTAAAGTTCTACTAAAACTAAAAACAAATTGACTTATTATTAAATATATTATTTCCATGTTTTTTTTAGTTTAAAATGGATCTATTGTGTCGAGGAATTCTTTGCTTGCATCCCTCAGTATGCTCATGTCCTGCTTTAGTGTCTCTCTTGTCTCACAGCTGTAGACCTTCTGTCCTCCCTTGTCAAAGCACCAGTACCTGTTCTTCTTCCAGTCCCAGAATATTGATGCCATCCCCGTCTTGCCTATACCCTTTGGCTTTGACTTCTGCACATAGATGTGGCT
>Ga0209353_10000252_pt1 | contig 33638 bp, 31 predicted proteins | sample LauGreSpBDMM15SD_2_FD_187561 | JGI IMG/M metagenome (GOLD analysis project Ga0209353, IMG submission 187561) | Freshwater lake microbial communities from Lake Michigan, USA - Sp13.BD.MM15.SD (SPAdes) (version 2) | ecosystem: Environmental > Aquatic > Freshwater > Lake | place: Lake Michigan... | reverse complement strand
CGAAGCCCCCCCTTGCCCCCCCCTCAAATTTTATATAAATAAAATACAAAAAGAGAGGAATAAGCAAACCGGAACCGTAGTTTACCTGCTGAAACTGTAGGGGTTTCACCCAAACAATCAAATTATAAGGGAGGGATCATAAGGGAAAGGGCGAAGCCCGACGGGCTTAACCTACGGTTCCCTTAATTTTTATATAAAACAAATATATAGAGCAATATACAACAATGCTCTGTCAAATATTTAAACGCGAAATACCCAATAACATATTATTTGACCTTTTGGAACAAATCTGTTTGAAAACGGAAAAATATTATTTTATTGATTTGAATGCATACAAGAAGCTGTTGTTTATGGATTTGAAACAGCCATTCATAGATGAATTAACGGAGTATTATTTTTTGTCAAAGCGATTTTATTTAGAGAGAGAATTCACATACACCTCTTTTACAAATATTGTCCGGCAAATTTGCAAACACGGGAATATAAAAATTGAGTCAGAAATCAAATATTCCCACTCCAAATATTACATAAATTTTTTTGTCCACCACACAATATAATATGTATATTATATATAATATACATATGAGTAAAAATGCATTTGCAACAATTCATTTTGGAAGCAATCCAGTATATTTGGAATTGGAACTTTACTTTTTCATAATGTTGCGCAAATACACAAAAAATGATATTCTCTATTTATATTCGGTCAATGACACCCCGCCGTCCTTTGTGGAAGCGGTTCGTCCACTTGTCACCGAAGTAATTCCATATGATGATAAAGGGATAACATATGACGTCAATTTCGAAAGCGGTTATTCCAATTTTAACACACTGAGAACGTGCAATTTTATTTTCACATATACTTTAGAAAAGTACGAATCCATATGCATCATTGAATCCGATATGGTTATTATGCGCGATTTGGATTCGATTTTTGCGTTGAATGGCCCCGCCGTCCTGACATACCATATCGGCGACAAACTGCTGAAAACCAACGATGCGATACAAAATGACCCAAAAGACGTTCTTTCAAAATGCAATGAAATGGGAAGAACCAATGGTGGCGTTATGTTGATTAAACCGAGTATGCGTTTGTTTGAAACATACCGAGATAAAATCAAAGATGTTGTCAAACATACCTGCAAATATCCGAACGAAACCCTCTTTGAGTATGTGAACAATTCATATTTCAATATGCCGATTCAGTACAATCTATCGCATTTTCTCGCAAAGCCGCATATTATCAAAAAATACGGATTGGCCAAAGATGAAATTGTCATTTTTCATTTCAACGAAACCAAATTCAAACACATTGATATTATTAAAAACCCGGTTGACGAAACTGGAATAAACTGGTTGGAAAATCCCGATCCGAAATATGCGATTAAGAAACATGCAGTTATGCACTACAAAGATAGTGTTTATGACAAACATCCGGAAATTAAAGAGATTATTTCTGGATTGTCGAATAAACCTCCCAAAACCTGGGACCCAGTCGAGGTTGGACACAAATACAAGTTGAAATGTTCTATGGTTATGGATCCAGATAAATGGGAAGAGATGAGCAGGAAAGCGCGAAATCTCGGAAAGAAACCGAGTGATGCAAAATATGAAAATGCCCCTTTTGATTGGAAGAAGAAAAAAACGGAAAAGACCAAAAAAGCAGAAAAGAATCAAAATACGGAAAAGAACCAAAAATGGATAGACCGAATTGATTCATTGATTGAGCGAATTTCTGCGATTGAATCCAAAGAAAACTTGGAAAAATTTAATGTTGGATATATAAAGCCGATTTTTGATAAAAAATCAACCGTAGATGCAAAAATTCAGGAACATATTGAGCTTTTATTAAATGCGTATCAATCAAAAATGGAAACTTTTGAAAAAAAACCAATATATTATGAAGAAATAACGAATACGGAGAAGGCCGAATCGTTGAAGAAGGCCGAATCGTTGAAGGCCGAATCGTTGAAGGCCGAATCGTTGAAGAAGGCCGAATCGTTGAAGGCCGAATCGTTGAAGGCCGAATCACCGAAGACCGAATCACCACAATTTCAACCAGTATCACCACCTCAGGAGGATTTTTTGCGTAAATTTGGAAAAGATGAATTTATTACAATTTATGGAAAAGAAGAATATGATCAAAAATACAAAAAGTCTTTATCACCAGAGAAGGTCGACCCAATATCACCTGCTCAAGAGGATTTTTTAAAAGTGTTTGGAAAAGATGAATTTATCAATGTTTATGGAAAAGAAGAATATGACCAAAAATACAAAAAGTCTTTATCAAAGTCGTCGTCTTCGTCTTCGTCAAAGAAATCTGAACCAAAGAAATCTGAACCAAAGAAATCGTCGTTAAAGAAATCTTCGTCTCCAAAAAAGGACAACAAAAAGGTTAATAAAACACAAAAATGCAAAGAGGACGAGGAAATAAACCCAGAAACGGGTCGGTGCCGAAAAGTGTGTCCTCCAGGCACTGCGAGAAACGAAAAAGGAAAGTGTGTTAAAACCGCAAACAAAACACAAAAAGTAAAAGAGGACGAACCAAAGGCTAAAAGTCCAAACAAAACACAAAAAGTAAAAGAGGACGAACCAAAGGTAAAAGAGTCTGAACCAAAGGTAAACGAATCTGAACCAAAGGTAAACGAATCTGAACCAAAGGTAAACGAATCTGAACCAAAGGTAAACGAATCTGAACCAAAGGTAAAAGAGTCTGAACCAAAGGTAAAAAAGTGTAAAGAGGACGAAGAATTAAATCCGGAAACGGGTCGATGCCGAAAAAAATGCCCAGAAGGAAAGGTCAGAAACGAAAAGGGAAACTGCGTTAACCCCAAATAAACAGATTGTTCGTAAATATATCAAATAAAAATGCATATTTGATATATATAATGCAATTCACTTCCCCGCAAAGAGTTGTTCCTCACGCCGTTGAAGAATTTAGTCGTTCTGACTTTGAGGAATTACTTCGTCAAAACCCAGGAAAAGTTGTTCTGAAATTTGGTGCCACATGGTGCGGACCTTGCAAAGTCATTGAACCACTCGTGAATCAATGGTTTTCCAAAATGCCTGCAACCGTTCGATGTGCAACCATTGATGTGGACGAATCGTTTGATTTATATGGCGCACTAAAAACAAAACGCCAAATTAATGGCATCCCCGCCATCCTGTGTTTTAACAAGGGCAATTTGAGTTATATTCCAGACATGACAGTGGTGGGGGCAGATGTGGACCAAGTTAATTTGTTTTTCAGACAAGTAGTAAGTTAGGGGAACGTAGTTCCCCTATGACCCCTCCTTTAAAGATAAAGCTTATAATCCCCTTTTAAGCATGGGTTCATAAGGGTTAAGCAAAGCGGAAGCAGCGAGTTCCCTTAAGGGAAGGGGTCATAGGGAAACCGTAGGTTTCCCTTAAGCAAAGCAAAAAGGCGTAATTTTGTTGTTAATATGTTTCATTTAATGAGGGTTCATAAGGGAACCTTGGTTCCCTTACAGGTATAAACTCTGGTTTGTCGCAACATACTTAAGAATAAGCCCATCAATTTTGGACAACTTGTGCATCAAGTCTACTTTACCAGTTGTCTCACACATACCCATAATTTCGCGTGCCAGCGTCGATATTTTCAAAATGGCTTTGTTAAAATCCCCGATCGACACTCCAAACATTTCAATTTGTGCAATGACGGCCTTGCAATCCATTTCGTCTTTGCATTCGCACCAATCATACATAAAATCCACCATCTCATAGCAGAATCCATCTAATCCTGAGTCTTTCATATGAATTCCGTGCGACACTTCCGTATTCCATAATTCTGTCCGCGCATATTCAAACGATTTGATTTTATCGTTCATAAAAGGGTTGTCGCAATAATTTGAAAACCCGGGGTAAATTCGGCATTCCTCGTTCACGCGCACATCCGTGAAAAGACTCAAAAAGGCAACCAAATCATTGGATCCAAATTCATCAAAATGGTTCCATTTAGTTAGGATGTGGTTAATTAAAATCGGGTTTATTTCGGAAACCACTCCGGCAATCAGGATGTATTCGGTTTCATTTACTTCTTGAATAACACCCACTTCTACCAATACTCGCAGGAGTCGCTCAACTTTGTCTACGATATAACGTTGGTTTGCACGCAATCTGGATCGAGTATCGTCCAGCGCTTTTGTTAATCGCAAATAATCAATGTAGAAAACGTAGTCTTTTTCCAAATTCGGGTTCTCTGCAAACATTTTACGGATACTAATGTCAATCTCCTTTCTCTTCTTGTTTGCCGAGAATTCAATCTTTGACAACAATTCCGAATAGGTCTTGAGTGTTTCTTTTGCCGTTTTCAAATTATCCAATCCTTGTTCTTTCTGCAAAATCTTCTTTTCCGTTTCTTCCACTTCTCTCAACAATCCCGCAACCACGCTATTCATTTCGGTTTGCAACATGGATTTCATTATGAAATTCTCAATGTCTTTGACCGATACTTTTTCCGCATTTTTGAAAAGATTTAAAATGACCGAATAATAAATCTGGAACTTGCTTTCCAGTTTTTGCGGAAGCCCGCACAAGACCTCCTTGTAAGTGGTCATGGAGGGGAGTTCAAAAAGGTTTGAACAATGGACCACGTGTCCCACTGTGTCAATGCCTCGGCGACCTGCGCGACCTGCCATCTGTGTATATTCGTGGGGCAAAAGGTATCTGGGCGAATCTCCGCCGTCGTATTTCTTCAAATTGATGAAGACCGCGGTCTTAATGGGGCAGTCTAGACCAATGGCAAAACTTTCGGTTGCAAAAAGAACCTTGATGTATTTCTTGGAAATCATGAATTCTACAATTTCTCTCAACACGGGCACCATCCCCGAATGATGGATTCCGATTCCCTTCTCCAAAAGTCTGACCAAATTCTGGTATTCGGGCAGTCCGTAGTATTCTCTCCAGTTAGGCAGACGTTTCAGAATGGATTCACACTGTAAGGAAACCAAATGCGGATTATGAGAGTCATCATTAATTAAAGGCACAGTGATTTCTTCGGCGCACTGCTCGACCGCTTTTCTGGAAAAAACGAAACAAATCGCAGGCAACATATCTTGGTCTCTCAGATGGGCAAATAAATTATTCAAAACGTTTTTGCGTTTGAGAAACACGTCGTTTCCAGACAATGCATCCAGAACATTTTTGGCTTCTTTGTATGTGGTTTCATTGAAAACCCCGTCGGCTGACCGGATGGGCAAACATTTGTCCACGGATTTGCGAAATCGGGCTTCCGTCTCTTTGTCTTTCATCTTCTTGTAAAAACCCTCGGTTCCATTCAAATACAAATAATGGGTCAATGGCACGACGCGCTTGTCGGTGGAACAAATCACGACCTGTTTACTAAGCTTGTCGTTTCGATCTTCAATCCACCGCGCCGACTTGACCGGGTCATCTAGCGTCGCCGACAGCATCACCATCTGCACATGTTGCGGAAGCATCAATATGGATTGTTCCCACACGTGGCCACGGTGTTCGTCATTGATGTAATGGAACTCGTCAAAAACCACGCACCCCAATTCGTTCTCTATGTCCATTGAAAAGGAAAGCGACGATTCGGTTCGGTTTGCAGATTGGGTGAATAATTGGTTCATCAGAATCTCGGTTGTCATTATGAGAACCTGTGCAGTCGGGTTTGTTTTAATATCGCCGGTTAATAGTCCGAAAGTTATGTCCGGATACTTCTGCGTAAAATCAAATGTCTTTTGATTGGAAAGTGCTTTGATGGGCGAACAATAGATGACGCGTTTACCCAAACCCGTAAAATGCCGGATTGCAAATTCCGCGGGCAAAGTTTTTCCGGAACCGGTCGCCGCCGTAACCAATACGTGATTCCCATCCACAATGCCTTGGATTGCGTGTTTCTGAAAAGGGCTGAGTTCATAATTAAATAATTTGAAATACTCTTCATATTTCGAATCATTTGTATAATTGTTGTTGTCTGTTGTTAATACCATTTTAAAATTTATGTTTTCTATGAATAAATAGAATAGAAAAATATTTTTATATTGTTTGCAAAGTATACTTTGCGTCGTATACTTTGCATCGTATACTTTGCGTCGTATACTTTGCGTCGTATACTTTTAAAAAGAGAATAAAGATTTTCCAACTATTTTGTTTAATAAAAATGGAAAAAGTCATGTACGAAGTGGAAGACCACGAAGAGAATGTGCAAAAAATGGACAAGCGTTCATTCAAGGACTATATCAATGATTTTATGGAGGAGGACGATGCAAAAAGTATCCGCAAAACATATTGGTATAAGCAGAAAAAAATCCGAATGACGCTTTTCACGGTGGACCATGATTTCACGCCAGATGAATACATTGACCATTATCGGCATCTTTCATCGGACCATTATCGGTCTATTTCATCCGACCTTTATGGGAAAGATTTTTTGAGCGATTTTGATGTGTTTATTATTAGGAAATTCAATAAATGATTTTATTTTCTTTTAGACTTTTTATTTGTCGACTTTTTATTTGTGGACTTTTTATTTGTGGATTTTTTATTATGTTTTTTTGTATGAATTCTGCGTAAAATGCCTTTCTTTGTTTTATTTTTTTTGCGTTTACCTTCACCATACATACTAAAATAAAAACCTTCAAATATTGGTATTCCGTCAACAATTTTATTTAAATACTTATCAATTCCTGGTTTATCCATCTCAATTGTTTTAACTATAAATTTACGAAATTCTGCTTTTTTTTTAATAAAATATTCTTTTTTTTCTTCTTTGGTCATTTGAACAAATCCATCTTTGTCAGGGTCTTCTTTATCATACCATTCTTTAAATATACCATCGTAATCCGGTGGAAATAAAGGTAGTAATTCGCGGTAATCAGGAGGGCACACTTTTTCATCTGTATCTGTACACTTTGTAAAAAAAACATGATGTAATGACAAAAAAACTCTTTCATATTGGCCTGCAATACAACTTTCAGAATGTCCACGATTATATGCTTTCAAACAGTCAATTATAAAATTATTAATGTATTGGTTTATAAAATCTTCAGGTTGTGCTAAAATGTATTTAATAGTATCTTGAACTGCTCTTTTATTTTTGGCGCTATACGTTTTTATTCTTGTATTTATTCTATTAAGTTCATCCACCTTTTCTGGTAGTTTATCCATTGCATAATTAATAACTGGTTCCAATAATTCGTCTCCAGATGTTGACAGGCTAATTCCACGCCTTCCGAGTTCACTCCTTATAATTTCCATAAATGCATCAAATTCAAAATCATTAAAGAATTTATGAACTTCAAATGCAACGCCGGTTGGCAAATTATTGATTGGCATTTGCGGTTGAACTCCAACTGGAAACAACATTCGTACTAGACTGTCATATATGTCTTGAGGATAATCAGTACGAACACCGATTGAATCTCGGTTTGCACCATTAAACAATAAAGTTTCTACTATTCCTACAAGTGCATCTTCAGAAATGTTTCTATTAATTGCCAAAGCGTATTTTAATGGGTTCTTTCCATCATTATCAGCCGCATTAACGTTGGCACCTGCATCCAGTAATTTATCCACTATGCCGCTAAGAGATTCTTCATAATTATTTTGATATTCATCTTCATCTTCATTTTCATCTTCATTTTCATCTTCATTTTCATCTTCATTTTCACGACGAGGTCTTGCAGGCATTGGACCAATTTTCAAAGCGTACATTAATGGGGTGATTCCATTATTATCAACTGAACGAACGTCGGCACCAGCCTCCAACAAAATATCTACTAATCCAGTTGAATGTATTTTATTTGGATTCTCACATGCAATCATTAATGCAGTTTTACCATCATTGTCTTTTGCATTGATATCAGCACCATTCTTCAATAATAGTTTTAGTATAGGAATATAACGTTTTTCGGTTGCAAACATTATTGCAGTTTTACCATCATTGTCTTTTGCATTGATATCAGCACCATTCTTCAATAATAGATATACTATATTGTAATCATTCTCTTTGGTTGCAATCATCAATGCACTCATACCAACATTGTTTTTTGCATTGATATCAGCACCATTCTTCAATAATTTTTTTAATGTGTCAACATAATTATACATGGTTGCAATCATTAATGCAGTTTGACCATCTTTGTCTTTTGAATTGATATCGAGTTTAGAATTACGAACACTATTCATAAATAAATAATAAGTAGGATTAATTGCACTAGCTTGTCTTTGCGACATTATATATATATATAAATATATATGAAAAAAAGACAACGCGATGAATACCCTAAACCACCGAAACTCGATGAAGACCCTAAACCACTGAAACGCGCGAAACTTGAACGGAAATGTACTACACTAAAAACACAAAGTTTGTCATCATGTGTTTCAGCAAGAACGCCAACAACTGCTTCAGCAAGAACTCCAAGAACCGCTTCAAAAACAAAAACCGCTTCAAAAACAAAAACCGCTTCAAAAACAAAAAAAAAATTAAAAGTTTTGGCAACTGCTTCTGCAACTGCTTCTGTGCCTACTGCTTTTGCAAATGCTTGGGTACCTACTGCTTTTGCAAATACCGGTTTATTAACTGCTCCACTAATGAAAAACTTAGCACCTACTACTGCTTCTGTAGCTAGTGCTTCTGTACCTAGTGCTTCTGTACCTAGTGCTTCTGTAGCTAGTGCTTCTGTACAATCAACAATTGAACCATTTATTATGAATCAGGATGGCAAATTATTTCGTTTGTTGGTAAGTGTACCAGTCAATAATAAAGATTTATGGCCAACTCCCAATATATGTTACTTTAGAACTACTGGAACGAGCAACCTGGATTCTACAAAATTCACAGGGTCTTGGTTTCCGATTGTCGGTATAAAGGATAAAAAAACAATGCCCGAATATTTAGTGGAGAAACCAGACGGATTTTTGATAAAAATGGGATTTATTATGAACACCCGTGATGATATGGCCGACGCACAAAAACAACCAATATGGATTAGCAGTTTAGTCGGTGATTATCCAATCACACTTAACGAAAGTGAAAAAAGTTTGTTTAACCAAAAAAGTTCAATAACAATTGATGATTTTATTAACAAAAATAAGTATCTTGAACCCGGAAAAATTGATACTCGATATCAAAGACTTGCAACAGATATTTCACAAATTTTAAAATACGAATTTGGAAAGTTTTTGAATTATTTTTTATACGAATGGCAAGCAATGTTGAGTTTAAGAATTGGCGGCGGATATTGGGATTCAAATTCTGTTTTTACAGAATACATTTCAAGAAAATTATCCAGGTTTGATTTGGTGCCTGTTCCGCATATTCATTTAAAAGAAGCCAAAGAAGAAGATCTTAAAGAAATATATTTTGAAAAAGACAAAGATAGAGAACCAAATCGCGGAACAGGAACCATTCATTTTTCGGAGAAGGCCAAGACCCAACTTTCAATGGAGCAAATAAACGCGATGAAAGGTGAAGAGAAAAAAAAACTGGACGACGCACGTCCTTCACGTATGGGATTTCATTTATATACAATTATGCAAGAAAAATACACAAACAAAATTAAATCTTATATGGCGGAAGTTGAAAACTCGGGAAAACCTATCTCAGATACATTAGCTAAAATATATGCTGCTGCTCTACTTTATAAAAACTAATTCGTTTACATCTTTATCGTCGCAATCCGTTTCTTGTATTTGTACTGGCCATTTCCAATGGAGATTTTGTTGGCTCGCCACGCCTCGCTTGCTTCGTCGAAATCAATGTCCAATGGTTTTTGTAGATATTGGGGCATATACAATGTGTATTCGGACTCATAGAAGACATTTTTGATAGACTCGGGAAGAATTCGGGTTGTTGTTAAGACTTTTGTCGGCTCTAAAACCTTGGTCGGCTCTAAGACCTTTGTTAAGACCTTGGTCGGCTCTAAGACCTTGGTCGGCTCTAAGACCTTGGTCGGCTCTAAGACCTTGGTCGGCTCTAAGACCTTGGTCGGCTCTAAGACCTTGGTCGGTGCCTCATTGATTGAAGCGTTAGTCTGCGCAAGTAATAAGTTTCTGGTTTGACTTCGTGTTTGCATTTTCAATAAATGATAAGTAATATAATTTTATATTTATCATTTTGTTTCCCCCCAATAAGTTCAATTTTGCAAGAATAGAATCTGTGCATAGAGAAAAATGTATGTCCAAGAGATTGTATTTTATGGAATACTTTTATTTTTGGTCGTCCGGTATTTCTATATTTGCATCAAATATCCTTTCTGGGCACACATGCCGGTATATCACACCTACGATTACCACAATGTTTTTTCAAGAACCAGCAGAGAAATGCAACTTTTCCCCTATAAAAACAAGTTCTCTAATGCTATCCAAATAAAAACCATAAGTTATCATGAACTGAACGACACCTATATAAAATATTTTGCAGAACTGCTCCAGTGTTTTTACATTGAAGCGGATGATTTTTTATACACACTCGTAGAGAAAGACCTGAAAGCCCGTTTTAGTGGGCATTTCGACACCCCCTTTCTCTCGTTTTACAATGAAAAAAACTATGTCTCTACCGGGAAGTCTTCTGAAAAACAATTTGATATTCTGAGCACCAATGTGGAAATCCAATTGTTCCCTGAACCTAAGGGTTGCATCGCTTCGTATCCTGTGCGCACATTTTATCATCCGGCCAATGAATCTAAACCCGCAAATTTTTTGACGTATATCTCTGTTGATCGTGCCTATAAATCCAAAAATATCAGTCGCAACCTGATATCCACCCACGACTACAATGTGCGAAGACACAATCCAGACGTCCGCATCGGACTTTTGAAAAAGGATGTTGGCAAATGCGAAGGCGCGGTTCCCATCTTTACTTTCTCTACGAGTTTGTTCCAAATAAATGTGAGTAAGACAAAACAAAAGGTTCGCAACATTGTTCAGGTGTATCGGCAAAACTGGGCGATTATGTTTGATACATTGCACGGATTATTCAAACCGAATGTTCTCTACGATTTTGTGGTTGCCATTGACATTGGCGCAATCAAATCCAGGATTGATGCAGAGATATTGTTTGTGTATGCGTTTTGCGAAAAAGGCAATGTATTGGCGATGTATTTCATAGAGGATGCGCATACACTCTATGAAAAAGGCGAAGCCTTAAACGAAGACTTAAAAAAAAAAAGCCTTAAAAAAACCGCAATTCAGGTAAAAAAAGGACTCCGCCTAGTTGCGTCTATAAACAATGGACTCACGCCGGATCTATTTTTCCAGGGTTTCACAGAATGTTTGCGCAAATTGCAAAAACAGAACCTGGATTACAAAATGATATGGATTGACAACATCGGCCACAATGAAACCATTGTGCAAATAATGAGCGGATTCCTTGAAAAAACCGCGGGCGCATATTACTTTATAAATTGGATGTTTCCACACAAAGTCTCGAGAGAAAGGGCGTTTATTATTATTTAGTTGCATCAGCAATTTTCTGTTTTAATCGTTTGGAAAATCGAATATGTTCGGGAACAATGATAGCGGGTTCCTCATTTACCGCTGATACATTTGTGTTAGTTTGTACACCATTTGTTTTTGCTATTGGAGGAGCATCCATTTGTTTCTGAAGTTCTTCCAAATCCGGCAATTCGGCGCTAATAAATCCATACTTTGTCCCAATTTTGTTTAAAAATATGGGCGTATTCAGTAGTTTCCAACCTATGGTTTCATTTGTTTCTTTCAAAAGCATTGATTTATTATTTTTAATAAAATTCTTATACTCCTGGATAAACTTAGGTATATCATTGTCGTATTTTTGTTGATTATTTGACTTTATATTTTTGGTCGATACGTCATCAATTATGTTTTTAATGATTTTATTTGTTATTTCAATATTTTCGATGTCTTCCTTATTATTAATCGAAACCGTTTGGTAGTCTTCTTTGTCTGGTCTATTTTTCTCTGGGTTTGACGGTGAAAAAATAGGTCTGGTCAAAAATTTCATTTTTTTGATATCAATATCTAAAATATCAGATAATCTGGAAGGTTTGTTTAAAGGATAAAATACTTTATGCTTTTTTGCATACCCTTCTTGTTGTTTCTTATTCATTTTGGTACGTTTAACCGTGTATTTCATCATTTTACCGTTTTTATATATGCCGTCCACCTCTATAAAGGTTGGGGTGCCACCAGTAAGCGTGCGACCAGTAAGCGTGCGACGAGTATTATTTCTTTTTTTTCTTTTATTTTTTTTAGCTGTTTTAACCATTCTGTTGTATATATAATACTATACATTTTCAGGCTCATTAAAATATATTTTCCGGTATTTCTCTACTTCTTTGTCTGGAATTTTTCCATATAAGAATATCTGCATGGCTTTATCCGGTTGCGTCAACATCTGAATAATAAAATGGATTGAGTAGACCCCGCATTCGGTTCCGCCACTTTGGTGTCTCTTTTTACCCGCAATGTATTTGAACACGATGTTTTGTTTCAATCCCTGTTCCTTAACACTGTTAACAAACTCGGTTATCTTCTTTGGCACTGGACCTGAAGCACTATCGAAAAACATGATGATGCGTTTGTTGACATCAATGAAGACCGACACCCAATGCGATCCCGACTGGTCGTGTTTATCTAAATTGAACACGGACGCAAATCTGCGTTTACCATGACTCATCTGTTCTTTCAAATTGAATTTACAAAGGTCGTCTTCAACGCACGTGTGCGACTTAGTGTCTACAATATAATCATAATCAATCGGGGTTGTTCCTAAATATTTGAAATCTTTGTTTTCCATTTCGTACTGCTCCATGACCATATCAATGTCATAATTGGTTAGCCATTCATTGGGATTTTTCAACCATTCGGGTGGGGACTCAGGGGCAAAAAGCTGTTTTTTGATTTGAGCGCGCAACTTGGGGTCGTCAATTTCATTCACCCATTTTCTCTCATCTTTGGTATCCAGCTTCATCCGGAGTTCGTGCCAAATGAGCGCGGGTTTTGTTGCTACTATTTTTTTGTCGTGGTCTTTGTTGTATTCGTCGCGAATCTTTAAAAGAACATCGGATGTCATGCATGAATTGGAAACCACTTTTTTGTTTTTTACGAGCGGACTGCAATTCAATTGTTTGGCTGTTTTTTTTAGATTGCGTCTCTTCTTTTTGTTTGTTCCCTTCATTATATTATTACTTGTTAAAAAAGCATTTTCCAAAAAAAGCATTTTTCCAGGTTTCTTTTTTTCCAGATTTTCTTTTTTTCCAGATTTTCTTTTTCCAGGTTTACAAAAAGTATTTGAATATTTTTTGTAAAATAAAATGAAAAAAAACACAAATATATATACTTACCTTTTTACTCATTCGATTTAAGCCGACTTCTTAACAACCTTCTTAACAACCTTCTTCTCAACTGCAGGGGCTTCCTCTACAGGCTTCTCTACAGGCTTCTCTACAGGCTTCTCTACAGGCTTCTCAACAACAACTACAGGCTTCGGTGCAGCGGCAGGCTTTGCAACAACAACTGGTTCCTCCTCCTCCTCATCACTGTCCTCAACCATAGTTGATACAGCTGCAGGTGCAGGGACCGAATTAACCTCCTCCTCGGCCTCGACGTCGTGGTTCTCAATGGTTTGCTTCTCATCTTCAGACAACTTGATGTGGCACTTGCCAAATACGCTGACTACCTCCTTGGGCTTAACTACTGCTTGGACCAACTTCCATGTGACACCCCATCCCTTGCCGCCAATCCAAATACCACCGCACTGCAAAACGCAGGCAACATTACTGAGCTTGGGAACAAAGTGAGCAGGAGTCATCTCGTCATTATCGCAGGGGAATATCAAAGTGCCATTGGTATCATACAACTCGACATTCCATCGGTTGTCCTTCTCGTAGAAAGGCACCTTAGCACTGATAGTAGGACTCTTGGACAAATCAGGCTTCTTGGTTCCCTTAATCTTAGGGAACTTGAGGACAGGGAAGAAACTGTACTTAAGAATATCTAAAGTCAACTTCTCACCCCACCACAACTCGGAGTTCTTGACAGCCTCGTTTAAAATCGCGGTCTCAAACGCCTTGATCTTATCTAAAAACATAGTGGAATTCTTGGTTGCATACTCCTCATTGGGGAAAGTGAGCGAGATGCTGAACTTTCCGTCGGAAACTCCGGTCTGTTGATCTACGAAATCGCTGATACCCCAGGTAGTTAACAGGGGCGACGAAATATGAAGACCACGACCGGTTTGATTGCTGATAATATTGATTGACTTTCCTTGCTTATCGTTTACCTTGGGGGGAGTGAAGCGAATCGCATCAGGGACCCAGGCGTTAACATCGAGGACAATAGGTTGAGACTTAGTGGAGGACATTTTATCTTGTATAGTTGTAATAGTGCTTTGGCTTTATATGTGTTCTAAAACTTTTGTTTTGGATTTTATAATTACAGTAGTATGCTTTTGATATTTTTCAATTTTACGATTTCTTTGGCGTCCATTTTTTTCAAAATGTTTTTCAACTCCTTTTAAGGGAACCAAGGTTAAGCCCGTCGGGCTTCGCCCTTTCCCTTATGATCCCTCCTTTAAATGAAACCATAATATAATTATCTTTTAATTTTAATATTAGTATGGGTTCATAAGGCGTAAGCCTAAAGGGCTTAACCGTAGGTTTCCCTTATTAATATTTGAAAAAGTGATTTATAATATTCTCTATAGAACCATTATAGAATATGCTTTCTAAGATGGCAAAACCTGTTAGCCAAACATACAAAGATATTTCAAAAATAGATTTATCCAAATGCAAATTGCCCGAACTGAAACAGTATGCAAAAGATTTGAACATACGGGTTTCCGGAAACAAAGGCGACGTTAAGCAGCGCATTGAGGATCAAATCAAAAAGGAAGTATCCTCCGTAAAAATCCAGAAAACATTCCGTCGACATCTCGTTATTAACTGGATTAAATTAAAAGGAACTCGAGAGAACTGTGTTAATGAGACCGATTTCTACACTTTGGAGCCATTGAACGAAATTCCATACTTGTATTTTATCAAATACGTGGATACAACACACAACGTCAATTATGGGTTTGATATTAAATCTCTCTGCACGATGGCGACCAAAAATAAAAAGTTTGAGAACCCATACAACAGAGAAAACATGAAAGTCCCCTTTGGAACCAAAATGGTGAAGGTGGTGAAATTGACCAACATTCTGTTTCCTGGAAACGACCTCTTTAAAGACATTGGATCATCCAATCTGTTTGCAGAGAATTCAGTGCCACAAACACGAGAACAGGCTTTTTTCGCACGTTATGAGGCATTGCAACAAACCCCGTTAGAACAGAGAATAACCGGTTTGTTTATCCACATCGACAGTCTTGGTAATTATTCAAACCGACAATGGTTATCCAATCTGAACGAAGACCGTCTCTATTATCTGATTCTGAAAATTAACCAACTATGGCACCGCATACCCCACGCATTGAGAAACCGGATTTGCCCCTACATTTCACCCTTCTCTCCAGAAGTCTTTGGCGCAGGACAAGTCAATCTCACGGTTTCAATGGTTGTCAAAATGGCTGAAATTTTAGTGTACAGTGGTTTAGACGATGAGCATAAACAACTGGGTGCAATGTACTTTTTATCGGGACTAACGCTGGTTTCTTTGAATGCACGAACCCAGTTGCCGTGGTTGTATGAAAACTATTTTTCGATCGTGCAATAATGATTTATCGAATTTCCTTTTGTTGAAAAAGATTTAGGCGAAATGTTTTTCAACACCAGAATATGCATTAACAATGTGTCATAAATACAAATGCGTAAAACTACTTAAAAAACTAACACTATAGAGTGTATAATAAGAAATGGTCCGCAAAACTACTACTAAGACTGATGCCCCTGTTGCTACCCCCACTGTCACTGTCACTGTTGATACTACCCCCGTTGTTGAGAAGAAGCCCAAGGCCGAGAAGAAGGCTAAGGCTGTCGCTACCCCTGCTCCTGTTGAGACTCCCGTTGTTGCCCCTGTTGCTGTCGAGACTCCCACTGTTGAGACCACTGTTGATGCTTCCACCCTTGCTTCCAAGTTGAACGACTTTGGCTCCAAGATCCAGCAGGTCACCACCATCCTCTCCTCCATGAAGGCCGACTACAAGCTCCTTGAGAAGTCGGTCTCCCGCGAGTTGAAGGCTGCCACCAAGTCCAAGAAGGCCAAGAAGGCTTCCAGTGGCAACAGACAGCCCTCCGGCTTTGTTAAGCCCTCTGTCATTAGTGATGAGCTTATCACCTTCCTCGGAAAGGAGGCTGGCACCATGATGTCCCGTGTTGAGGTCAGCAAGGGTATCAATGCCTACATCACTGCCAACAGTCTCAAGGACAAGGTGTCCGGCAGACAGATCAACCCCGATGCCAAGCTTGCCACCCTTTTGAAGATTGGCAAGGACGAGGTCCTCACTTACTTCAATTTACAGAAGTACCTGAAGATCCACTTCATCAAGGCTACCTCCGCTTAAAGTGATATCGACTACTTAAGTGCAGTTTTTTAAAAAAAACAAAAAATAAAAAAACAAAAAATAAAAAACAATTCAATGCCGATGTAGCTCAGTTGGTTAGAGCATGTCCTTAGTAAGGATAAGGTCTAGGGTTCGACTCCCTACGTTGGCTAAATGCAATGACTGGTTAAATGCAATGACTGGTTAAATGCAATGACTGGTTAAATGCAATGACTGGTTAAATGCAATGACTGGTTAAATGCAATGACTGGTTAAATGCAATGACTGGTTAAATGCAATGACTGGTTAAATGCAATGACTGGTTAAATGCAATGACTAATGACTAGTCAAAAAAATGACATTTTTTATAATGTTATTTTTTCAAATACTTATTTGTGAACTCTACAGTTTCTTTTATTTCAAAAACAGCATAAAGATTTCGCACCATTATTCCTTATAAATGTCAGGCGTTCGATACCAAATAGAAGAAATTGAATCAGAGATGCAACCTGGAACAAAGAATGGGATCCCAAAAGTCATAACCGATTACATTGAAAGGGTCAGACCTCATATTATCATTTTAACTCCCTGCTACAACAGTAGTATGTATGTCACGTACACAGAGTCCCTTTTACAAACCATGTTTATGTGCAAAGACCTTGGTATAACTGCCACCGTCCACTTTTGCCGTAATGATAGTTTGGTTTCCCGCGCCCGAAACAATTTGATTGCCAAGGCGATGAATATCCCTACCGCAACTCATTTTCTTTTTATTGACGCTGACATTACATGGAGCCCTTTTGACATTCTCAAACTTTTAGTGGCGGACAAGCCCATCGTGGGTGGAATTTACCCAATCAAGCACTACGAGTTTGATAAGTTGGCATCCAATCCCAATGCAGTTAGTGAAATTTTAAAACGCAAGGCCCAGTCGCAATTAAAAGAGGCATTCTCAAACAAAGAATACATCCAGACCAATATGGTTCGATACAACATCAATCACAAATCAAATATGTTGGAAATCGATAATAATTTGGTGAAGATCAAGCATTTGGCAACCGGGTTTATGTTGATTAAGCGCACCGTCATTGACCTGATGTCGAAGGCGTTCCCCCAAACCAAATACGTGGACGACGTATCGTTTCTGTCGGGTAAGGAGAACGATTTCGCGTTTGCCCTATTTGATTGTGGCGTGGAAGATGGGCATTATTTCTCGGAGGACTGGATGTTTTGCCACAGATGGCAAAAGATGGGCGGGTCCGTTTATGCGGATGTCACCATTAATTTGGATCACACCGGCATTGAAACCTATAAGGGTTCGTTTATTTCATCGCTGATGTAATGTTGTATAAACATATAATGAGTTGTATTTTTACCAATGATAACAATACCACAATAAAATTAATTGATCACCCGTTTTCCCAGGCGTTTGCATCCAGGAATGGCGACGAGGTTTTGTTTAGACGGATGCACACGTATTTGATGAATTCTAGGATAATTAAAAACAACATTATTGATTTGGGGGCGTGGATAGGGGACAATACGATACCTTGGGCCAAACGTAGTGTTGGCTTAGAAACCATTTACGCAATTGACCCATCGTTAGAGAACTGCCATTTCATCAATGAAATGTGCAAATACAACCAAATTGACAACGTAAAAACATTCCAAACCGCAGTCAGCAATAAAATGGAAACGCTGTCAACCAATGACGATATGTACCATTGCACATTTGAACCAGGGACCCAGGGTCGAAACAAAGTTCACGCAATCACGTTGGATCATTTATTTCAAAATGGAGAGATTGAAAACATCGGATACATTCATTTGGATGTGGAGGGAATGGAGTACAAAGTCATTTTAGGCGCAAATCAAATCATTGATACGTGTCGCCCCGTCATCACTTTTGAACAACATTTGGAAATAGACAATTACGACCTGATACTGAGCCATTTATTGGATAAAAAATACGTGGTTTTTTTGATTGATGAAATTATGCCCAGTTGCAGACCCGATTGTCGCAATTCCATTGCTTTTCCGGAAGAAATATTTGACCCAAGTATTGTGGACGGGATTCACCAGTATATTGGGAAAGAGATTCTGTTGCCCTTCTAGGAGAACTACGTTCCCCTAGGACCCCTCCTTTTTTATTTATAATTTCTCTGATAAAGTGTAATTATGTTAATGTAAAAGGGAAGCGACTATAAGGGAGGGGTCATAGGGGAACCGTAGGTTCTCCTAAAATTGAAGAAATTTTTTTTATTTTAAGAAAAGCATAAAATAAAACCAAAATACAATGTTTGAACCAACCTTTTTAGAATTAGCAACTTTCGCCCCATCCGACTCCATAGTTATCGATTACATTGCCGAGACAAAGGCGTCTTGGTCGAACGGCAAGTATTGGCTCGGTGGACATATTCCCATGAACCCGAACGATAAAATCACGGATGCATTGATACAAAAAGTGCAAAAAATATATGATAACTCCGACGGCTATGCATGCAACAGCGCCGAGATGGTGAGTATTTGGCGCGCGAAGCGTCAATTTACAGAAATCAAAAAATTGGTGCAACGATACATAGCAGACGCCAAAGAACGTCTTTTGGTCGAGCTGAATAAAACCACTTTGAACCCCGACGTTAATGGCGTGATAGTTTCTATGTGTGGATAAAGTATACAATGAATGCAATCGACCAACTCACGCTCAAACTGCTTACCAGCAAAAAACGATACAATAACTATTTAGCAAATGCAAATCCGGAAAAGTCCGCAGAGATAGAGGAATACAATCAGAAAGTGCAGAAATACGTACCCCGAATTAAAAAACTTATTGGAAAATATTTGGAAAATCCGGAAACCCAGACCAGCAACGAAATCGACGATATGCTCGAATCCTGTTTCAAAACTCTGATTCGCCATTTTGAAATGCAGGATTTTGAAGATAAATGCGCCAAACACGGATATGATGCCACGGATTCGTCGGAAGAGGAAGAAATGATGTTTCATGGTGAAGACGATAACGAAGGCAATAACGAAGGCGATAACGAAGGCAATAACGAAGGCAATAACGAAGACGTAGAACCCGTTAAGCCAAAGCCCAACTCTTACTGGGGCAAAAATATAAGTAAATCTTCAACCCTGGACCATTTTATAAAGAAAAGATAAAAACAAATTATAACATCCTTTTATAGATGAACACCCAATATGGATTACACGAACAGCAATATACAATTATTTACAACGTTTCTTTTTTATCTCTCGGGTCGTCTATGTATGCCATGTACAATGGATACTATGGATTGTCCATTTACCCAGGTGGTGCATTTTTGACATCTGTAAATTACTGGAGAAAAACCCGACTATTCATGGAGGCGTTATCTGGATATGTTTTTTATAAAATATGCACTATCGCGCCAACTGCATAGTGCATATGGGGCTGAGTATGCGCGCGAATATTATACACTCACGTTTATTGCGGTTTGTTTTTACGCATTGGGTGTTTATTACTATTCACAAAACCTTCATTGGCATTCTACTTATGCACATTGCACATTGCACATTATTGCCAACATTGCCAATGTGATTTTGTATTCAGGTGAAATTAAGGTATAAAAAAACAAAAGTGTTTTGTTTTTTTAGTTAAGTGTGTCTGCGTGTTTTATTCCGTCTTTTTTTATACCGGCGAAGATTTAAAACCGTACCCCTGCGGGGTGATCTTTTTAAAATCATCACTGGTACCGCTCCTTTGGACATTGAAAACGGCACGTTTTCAATATTCAAAGGAGTAATTGTTCGCAGTTTGCGTTTTTTCGAAGTTTTCTTAGATTTGCCCCAACCAAGTGCTCTCCGAATATTTGAAAAAAACGAATTTTTTTGTGGCGGAGAATCAATAATTTCTATGGCAATTGGTTGTGTTTGAGTAGGAACTCGAGTATACATGAAACTTTCAGCGGGTGTATACGTGGGAATACGAACATCACCGATTGCATTTAAAACAATATCATTAAAAAATGTCATAGTCTTATGTGCAATCTTTGCAATCTCTGCACCAGGTCTAGTATCTTTAATATTTATGTGATTGCTAGATGTCCGAAAATCATCATATTCGCCGTTGTTAACTTGGCTACTATACCAATATAACATATACAACGGGTCTAAAATATCTTTACCATTTTTTGCTCCAATGTTTTTTTTACAAATAAATTTCATCATTTCATACAAACCAAGACCGTAAATACCAGTCTCGCTAAAATGAACGGATTCTCTACATGCAACTGTTAAATAGATATACACCTGGTAAATCATATAATTTACATAATGCTGCATCATTTCAGGATTTTTTTCTTCATCTGGTATTCTTTTTACAAAATTTGGGTCAAGGTCAATCATTAAAAAATTACCAGTTCTTTCGTCAATACACAAATTTGGAATTTTAATATCTGTATTATAATACCCAGATTTCACAATTTCCACAATAAATGCACGAAGTTCTGTAAAAAAATTGGTGTAATTGACTCTGGTATATCCACGTTGAAATACTTTAAAAATTAATTTGTCGCATTCTTTTTTTTCAATTAGAAAATTTATATCTGGTGTAATATGCTGCAGAATATTGCTTTTATCATGATGTATACGACTCAAAAATTTGGGCAAACTGACTTGAATTCCGCGACTAATTACCGCGTGTATTGTTGGGGAAAAACCTTTTGCGCCAAATTCTTTGTATAATAAAAACTCGTCATACACATCGTGTGCGTTAAATTTATCGGGTTTAAATGATCCAATCAAAAAGTCTTCCTCAGTTTGTCTAGGTGCAAATACTGTACTAAAACCTTGGTCAGCACGAGCTGCTGTACTTAAATTTTTTGTTGCTCCACTAAAACCGGGTTGATCATTTGATAGAAACGCAAATTTGTTATACCTTGCAGATGGGGCGTTGCCGATCTCCATATCACTCATTATTATACATTATACAAACATTTTTCCATTTATTCAATCTTTGTTAAATAATTGGACGAAGCACTTTACTTCTTTTGTTTTTTCTTTTTTTCAGACTTTTTCCTTTTTGGGTCTTTTTTCCACGACCCTTTCTGGTTCCGTTGTCGTAAACATACCTGCGGTCAAAAAATGGTTTATCCATTTTTTCAGGCTCCTTATTAAATTCTTCAACAGTTTTCTGATAATACCGCGCATTTGCACGTCTCCCTCTTTCCCTATTTGCATCGGTTTCGGCAATTTCGTCATTTCTAGAAACCACTTCATTGCACGTGGCATCGATTGCATAAATATAATCGTGTGTTCCAAGATTAAAATATCTATCGCTGCTGATAACGTTAATAATCTCTTCCAATGTAGCACGATATGCAGAATCCGAAAACGGAAATAATTCATTACTCAATTTAAATGGAGTGGGAATACCATTATTTATATTATGATGCAATATATACACTCCGGAACGGATGGGGTCGTCAAATACAAATTTTTTATTTATACCATTGTGCGATTCAACCGAGAGTACTCTTTGCGGATTTATTTTTTCTTTATAATGTTTGGCATATGCCGTCTGTTTTAGTGCATTGGAATCTGCTAGTTTATACATATTGTCAGTAAATGTTATATAATCGGCTATCGTATTTAATCTACTCGGAGGCTTAGTTGCAAGTATTTTCAAAGCGTCATCCTCCTGTTTATCCGTTAAATATGCCGAGTTTCCAAAAGGTACAATATATTGCGTCTTAACAAGCGGTAAAGAAGTAAAAATAGGGTTTTTTAAATTAACCGGGGATCCGTGGCCGATTATACAAATAGATACAAATTTTCGGATTGGCAATGTTGCGACCTCACTATGATCATCAATTTCCATATTTATAATATGCGGATATTTTATTCAATCTCAATGTGCACATAAATATCGGAAACGTCTTTCACACTAAATATATTGATTTTGTTCGGAACGAGGATTCCCTTTTTCTCCAACACAATATACTGTTCTCTTTTCAACCGCAACGACTCAGTTTGGATTTCAAACGTCTGCGTGCCCAATCCAAACTCAACCCGGTCTTTGCTCCATAATTCGCCGATCCCATACTTTAACCAGATGTGCACATTGTTGTACTCGTCCAGTTGCACATTTTCCGGCAATTCGGGTTCACACTGCACCTGCAAATTGTGTTTGTCGTATATCAGCTCACTGTGCCAAAGCGGAACCAGACAATAATCGTCGCCCACTTTTAATTTATAAACTAATTGGTTGAACAAATCGTCCAGGTTCGGATTCAGAACAATGATTTCGGTTATTTGAGTAGTTGTTGCCGTTTTTTGTTCAATGATTTCGCACACCTTCTCCAAAAACTGTGTAGAGAGATGCAAATAGTCCCGGTATTTCAACAGGATTTCATATATTTTTTGGGCACGACGCACATCCATTTTTTCAAAAATCTCGGTCTCGCATGTCCCAATGATTTTCATCAACAGGGGATGAAAAACGCGTTTCTGCAAATGCTGATTGTTGTAAAGCGTCTCGAAAAAGGACGCGACCGATGCCGACCACGACCCAGGTTGAGAGAAATCGTTTTTATTCATCAGGAAATCGTGCGCCTCCTTGATTTCCTGGTATTCCGCATTGGCATTCGGCGATTTGTTTTTGTCCGGATGGAATTTGAGCGCCATCATTTTATACTGTTTTCTTACTGCATTGACGTCTACGGGTTCAGTAAGTTCAAGTATTTTACAGGCCTTTTGGTAATTCATCGTATCCAAATGTTTTGATTATTATGTAATGCATAATACTTTCTAAATGGTAAATTGGCCTGTAATTATTATTGAAATACTTCAGAAAATTGTACATCCGCGTGAGCACGTCGCTCACGTCTTGCCCCTTTAATAAATCGTTCTGTACGAAATGCGAGAAGATATACCAAACACATTCGACCGCATCCAAATTGTAAATCAAAATGTCGTAGAGAGCGTCGCGAAATGTGGCGTGGACCAATTTATCCGGCGCCATCATTTGGGCAATGACCGTGTCGCAAATGGTATTGAAAACGTCGTCGGGCATCGCATCCGTCTTGTCAAAATAATTGAGTTCTTTGATGTTGAGAACCGTGCTCATATCGGTGGATTCAATCAGTTCGCACGTATTCTCTTCACGGTCGTTTTTCTGGCGGCAATTCGAGACTTTATGAACAAATTCGTCTTCTGTCGTATTGGTTTCCTTGTTGTATTTGCGCATTTTCGGTTGTTGTTTCACCATCTCTACATACAGATGTTTTTCGGGGCGTTTCACGTTGATGACTTCGCACGCATCCAAAATGTTGTTGGGGAGAAAACTGATGTGTTCCGATACAATGATGAATCTTAATTGGATAACAGAGAACTTGGTATTGTATTCCTGGATATAACTGTAAAATATCTCTAAGAGTTCGGAATGGATTAAATGGAAATTCTTGCAAACTATGATGCCGATCTTCTCGGGTTTCACGGAAACAATGTCCACGATTTGCTGAACGATGTCGTGCCAAATCAGTTTGGAATTGCATCCGAGGAGAGACATGTCGATTTCGTAGTGAATATCGCTGATATGGTACTGGTATGTGTATTTCTCTGTTTGGATACAGATTTTCTTGTCGTGGCTGAGACCGCTGGGGCTGTATTTCTGGATGGCGTGCAGCATTTGGCTGTTCTTTCCCACGCCGGGTGGGCCGTAAAAGATCAGATTGGTTAAATTGTGGACATTTGCGGGGAATTTTGCAAAATAAGGGGCGAGTTCGGGGTGAAGATTGAAATTTTTTACGGCCTTTAAATAATCCTCGTAATTTGTTTCGTAGTATTTCATTTGTGTAAATACTATGAAATTGTTTTTATGTCTTAATTTCATCATACAAAAAGACTACCTACTTTTGCACTGTAAAAAATTTAGAAGTCATCGTCATTGTACCCTATGTTATAATGGATATTGGTATTTTGAATAAATCCTTTTGGACAATAAAACATTCTTTTACTTTTCTTATTTTTGCGAGTTTTTTTATTTGTTTTTGAACCACCTACAGTAGATAAAGGAATAACCCAATTATTGGATGAAAATACACCTTTCAAATAATAACCCATAAATTCTTTTATCCATGGCCGCAATAAACGGCACCGATTTGCTTTCGGAATTAAATGAAAAAACTCGTGATATGATGATGTTTTTAAGTAGTATTCTTCTAGTTCTGTTGCAATACTCATTGGAGCTTTTGTTAAACGTAAAAAATTAACAAATTCAATTTTTTCGCTTGGTTCATTGAGCATTTTATAAACTCTTTCTTTATAAATCGCATGGGTTTTCATATCTTCTTGAACTGCATTGAAATACTTTTCATACCAGGTTTCACCATTATAAGCAATTGAAAGATAATAAAGTGGCATAGGTACTAAAGTTGAACCAGACTTTCTTATTTTTGACCGATTTTTTTGAAAATCTTCTTCGGTAGCGCACTCAATTGATGACATATCATCAAATTTTACTTCTTTCAACTCTGGAAACATTTTTTTTATGTGTGATAACAAAGTTCTAACCATAATAATAGAGCCATCTCCACGACCAAGTGGTTCATTAAAAGAACATTGTTCATCATACATTGCATAAGGCATTGATGCCGAAACTGCGACGTTATTTTTTATTTCTACTGAAATGTTTACACAATTATCTGTCATACCACCAATTTTAAAAAATGTTCCAATCTTTTCGCCATTATATATGGTTGGATTTTCAGTAATAACAAATTTATACTTTCCTGCTTTTACTTGCATTTTATATATGTATAATATAAATAAAATCCCTTTATATAAAGACGCTCTTAACCGGTCCCATCATCCCCATCTTATCATTGAACTCACGATAATGCACGTGGCTCTTCAATTGTTTTCCAGACGGAACCACATATTCTGTTCCCTTGTTAAAGGTAAGCGTAGCAACGCCCAAATCATTGGCTAAAACGACTCCACTGTTGCTGTAATCGTCGTAAGCCTGCTCCACTTTGGTTTCCGGATTGGCTCCCGGTTTGGCCGCCCAAAATACAACCTTGGTATTAGGAGAGACTTTGACATCCACAGTGGTATCGCCCACATTGGTTTTCAACGGGACCACGGCAGAAGGCAACACGGTTTCGCCTAAAAAAGGAAGCCATGTGGTCCGGTCAAACGCGAGAATTATCGCGCAAATGGCAAAGATAGCGTAAATTACTTTATCGACGACGCCGCGTTTTCTGAAGACGCGAAAGAAAACCAAATTCAAATATTCGGCTAAATTGAAATCAAAAATCATCGCGCCATAATGGACGGCGCTGAACAAAACAATTCCAGTCATAATCATGCGAATCATGTATAATGTATAAACTTCCTGCATTTATATATTATTGGTGGAGATAAGAGAAGTAGGGAAACCTACGGTTAAGGCGCCCTTTGGGCGCCGACCGTCGGACGCGAAGCGTCCTTTCCCCTACGACCCCTTCCCTTAATTGACACATAGTAATTGAAGTTATTGTTAAGTCCATAATGCACCCTCCTTTAATTTTTATTTTTAAGGGAGGGATCATAAGGGGTAAGCGAAGCGAAATCCGTAGGTTCCCTTAGTCACGCTTAATATTCGCAAACAGGGTAGAGAACGTGGTCTCTACCCAAACACAGACAAACGAAATAAAAAACAAAAACGCCTGTATAAAGATAATGGGCGGTTTGCTTCCAGTTGTCATTGCAATTTTGATGTTTTCAATAAATTCGACTCCAGTGTCGCCAATCCCCACGAACGAAAAAAGCAACAGCGCCGCCGCAACATTTCCAACAATGAACGAGTTGTCAAAATTGCGCAAATTATTTTTGTGGCGTTGGCTGAGTTTTAAATCAAAGGATTTCATCGATTTCGTTTTGAACCAATACGCTTCCACCACGCGCCCTAAACTGTATAAATTGAACACGATAATAGAGAAAGCGAACAACATGAAGACGTTTTTCACACTCACATTTTGCAAAAATGCGGCTTTAAACGGTTGAAATCCCGCAGTAATTGCACTGGTGTTTTGCAACATGATGCCGAGAGAAAAAAGATAGACAATGACTAGCATAATGTATCCGAAATACTTATAATGGGGTTCTTTGACATAGATGAATGCGATAATATAGAAAACAATTAGGAACACGATACTTTGTCCACACTCTGCCATTTAATATAATCAAAGATTTAAAATAAAATATTTTATTTTTTGCGATTGTTTTTTGTTGATTTGCGATTGTTTTTTATTGATTTGCGATTGTTTTTTATTGATTTGTGTTTTTTACGCCCACCAAGTTGTCCACAATATTTCTTTCCTCTATTTGGACAATTATTATTATGGGTGATTATCCTCATAGATCCTCCTTCTTTTGACAAACATATTGGGCATTGATATTTACCATCTTCTAATTTATTTGGGTCATAACATATTTTATCGGCATTACTGTTGTCATTACAGTCAAGTTCGCTAAAAACAGGGTTACTATATTCAACATTTCCTTTTTCAAACACATATCTAAAATATTGGTCATGTGAACCAACTATTAATACCTCAATATATTTTCCCATATATTTTCCATCATTCAGACACCTATAACATTTATCAACAACAAGGTCTTCTGTTTTTATAACAGTTATTATCTTAGACATTATAATAAATACAGAGAAAAAAAACTTATAACATATTTTTATAAGTTTTTATTTTTATTAATTATTTTTTAATGTGTGTGCTCTTAATCCATTCTATCAATTCTTCCGCATCGCAATTGCCAAACCCTTGTTCAAATCCTTTCAAATCGTAAAATTTGGGTTTTTTCATCTTCTCTGTTTTATAGAAAATATAAGGACCAAATTTTCCATTTCGAACACTGAGTGTCGGTGATAAAACACGTAGTACCGTGGTCGCCGGCTTTTCTTCTTCCAAAAACGGAACAACATCTTCTAAAACTATTTTGTCCAGTGTTTTTTTCAGTTTGTTGAGAGAAACCTTTTTGTCATCCCCGTATTCCACATATGCACCAAATTTGCCGGGTTTCAGTTCGATCTCATAGTCATTCCAGATTCCCAGGATTCTTCTCTCGGTTTCGGCCAAATCCTCATAGGTATATCCACCCAATTCCAGTTTACCAACGTCTATTTTGAGTCCCTTCTTCACCGATTTCAGGACGGGTTTGCCTTCTTCGGTCAACAAAGTCTTGTGTTTCAAAAGGAACCCGTCTTTAAAAAAAACGAGAGAATAGTTTTCATCAATGTTGTACACCTTTTTCTCTATTTTATTGACTTCTTTCACCATCTTCTGTATCTCTGCATACACATCCTTGCAAACATTGTTCCAGCGTTCTTTGCCCGACGCAACTTGGTCCAACCGTTCCTCCATTTGTTTGGTATAGTCGTAAGAGAAAAGGTCGTTGAAATGTTTCATCAGGAATTCGATGACGACGATACCCATTGGGTCGATCACCAGTTTCCCGTGTTCCGCACCCATTGTTTTTTTGACGGGTTTTGCGGTCGGCGCCTTCTCATCTGCCCTTAAGAAATACTCGTGGCATTCCACCGTAATTCCTTGAACATCGGTTTTCTCTACATACTTTCTGGTTTGAATTACATCAATCAACATAGAGAAAGTGGACGGACGGCCGATTCCTAAATCCTCTAACTTGCTGATTAACCCCGCTTCGGAATACCGCGAATGGCGGTTGGTGAATCCGACCACCGACTGGATGTAATTGTAATTGACCGTTTTGTTTTTCAGGGCTTGGAATCGTAGAGACATGGATGAAATGATTTCTACAGAAGATTTATCTGCACCTGTTTTCTCAACAGTTTTCTCTACTGCGTCTAAGAATCCGCCAAATTTGGGAATTTCAAATGTATATTTGTACAAATTGTCTTTGGGTGCATCGATCTCTAAGGGAATCACATTGAATGTGGCCGGCGCCATACAACTTTGCACAGTGTTCTGCCAAATCATTCGGTAAACGCGTTCTATAGAACCTGTGTTCTTATCCCCAATGAGAACCAGACTCTGCATATTTACATTGGTCACACGAATGGCCTCGTGGGGGTTCTCTGTGTCCGCGTTCCCGTTCAGTTCCATCAATGTTGGGTGCACGTGTTTGTCCGTCCATTTTCCAGAAATGTATTTCGTCGCGGTATCGATGAAAATCGGCGAGTATTTGCGGTTCTCTGTTCGCATATAGGTTATATGACCCAATTGATAGAGTGTTTGGCAACAGGCCATGGTTTCCTTCGCACCAATGTGCAACAGATTGTTGGCTTGTTGAAGTAAAGCCGAGGTATTGAATGGTTTCGGGGGCGTTCTCTCCGACAACTTCTGTGGATAAACCATGAATTTATGTGGATGAGTTGCAGAGAGAGAAAGGAATTCGCACACTTCGGTCTCTGTTTCGAATTCTTTTTGCAATTCGAACATCAGATTTTGCGGGAAAAAACACGCCTGGATCCTATGTTTTTGCCGACTGTTCTCTGCTTTCGTCTTCGCTTCCAGATCATTCTCGTAAACGAGCCGCAATGCGGGGGTCTGGCATCGCCCGGCCGACAATGCGTTCTGGTTATTCTTGAACACGTATTTCCATAAAAGTGGAGAGATGGTGAATCCCACCAGCAAATCCAGGACTTGGCGGGCTTGCTGGGCTCGCACCATATCCATATCAATGGTTCCCGGGTTCTCTACGGCTTTCAACAATGCGGGTTTGGTGACTTCGTGAAACAGAATTCGGCGGGTGGTTAATACAGGTAGGTCAAACACTTCACAGATATGCCATGCAATTGCCTCGCCTTCTCTGTCGTGGTCGGTTGCTAAAAGGATATTTTCTTTGGGGAATGTAGAGATGATAGATTCCATCTTTGAAATATGGGCTTTTTTGTCGGGGTCCACGGTGTACGTCGTTTCAAAATCGCCCTTGACATCAATGTTTTTCAGGTCGTTGATTACGCGGATATGACCGTTGCACGAAATGCATTTGTAGTTGGAGCCGAGATAAGTCTCGATACTTCCGCATTTACTGCTGGATTCCACGATTAATAAATATTTTTTGGATTTGTTTGACATCTTTTATTACATAAACATGTAGAGAAATGTTTATGTATGTTTAGTGGAACTATTTAGGGGAACTACGTATTCAAAGAAGCAAAGCTTCTCTTACGCCCTATAAAGGCCTAAGCATCCTACGGATGCAAGCGCCTGACGGCTTAAACCCCTCCTTTAATGTGAGCATCCGATTAAAGGAAGGTATAAGCGAAGTAAAAAAAGGAAGCCGTAAGTTAGCTTATGAACTATCCTCTATACATCGCTTTGCTCGGAGACTTACCTTATATGTTAGTTTTTTTGCTTCGCTTATACCTTCCGCCTTAAAGGGAAGGGGTTATAGGGGAAACCGTAGGTTTCCTTTACAATACCTTATCAAAGTATTGTTTGCTCACCAACAGAGAAATGCTCGCCATATTTCCATTGCTGCGTTTCCGGGTACCAACTCGATTGACATAGTTGCAATAGTGGACATAGGCATCATAGGACGAAATCGTGTGGTTTACGGACGCATCCACGATTCCCATTTTATCTTTCAAATCATCCATCGCCATTTGGATATCCAGATTCTTATCCCACAACGTGTTCCGCATCTTATAAATATACTTGTCCGACTCCATATCGGTATCCGGGTAATAATGCGTAATCAAATCCGCAATCTGTTTTTCACTAATGTTGAATGTCGGTTCTCGGTTGTTCTCGCACCAAAATTTGAAAATGGACGCGACCTCCGACACCTCCAGTTCCATATCGGAATTGTCCGAAACCATCGTTTCGTCCCAGAATTGCAGGAACTTACACACACTCGGTAAATATTTACTATTTATTCCATTAAATGTATCCGTCTCTGCATCGTATTGGTTCACAAATAATTCAGTCAATCGGCTTTTCAGTTTATTTGTGAAAACCACGTTGGGCAAATGCTTCGATTCCAAATAATGTTTCCACAAATAAAGCATGTTTTTCCAACTAATTTGGGTCGGCTTAAATACGATTTCGTTCAAAACAACGCCATTCTTAGTTGTGATCTTGGCATTGCCCGGCGTCATGCGAATATATTCGGACGCAAACATACCAATTAATATGTCGGGTGTCATTGTTTTCAGGTAGAGAACCGAATTGATAAACTTGTCGTCGTTGCTGTGCTTCACCAAATAATTGTCCGAATTTCCATAACGGTTTGAATAGTGGCACGCCACGCATAATAAGTCCAACCCGATTTCATTCAAATTGATTGTGCCGACGCTACTATTGAGAACGCGGATTTGCGAGTAATTGTGTTCCGCGTGATACTTGAATTTGAACGATTGCATCATATTGGTTCCGAACCAAACCTGGCTAAAAGAATTCAAAATGTTGATCAATGATTTCGCCGACGATGAAATGATGTGGATCATCGTACTCTCTTTGCGCAAAATGTTGTCGCCTAAAATAGTTAAAAAGTATTTCGCCTCCACCTTTGTAGAGAAAACCGCGGGGTACAAACTGTTCAATACGTGCTGGATTGTTGCGGATTCCGGGATGGTTTGGTAAATGTGGTTGTCCTTGATGCGTTTCATAATGGAGACCTTGGTCTTGTGTTTCCACGAAATCAGATTGCGGTCTTGGCTCAAAGAGGAGAGTACGTGGTAGAGAACCTCGTCCTCGCTGTTTTGCACATAGGTTTGGCCGTCATAATAGAAAAAATTCTCTGTACTCGGGTGATAGAAATAGTGGTTGTGAAACATGAAAGACTGGATAAACGCATACTGTTCTGCAGTCAAATCCTCCATTCGTTGTGTGCGCTCCATGTGATTGCGCTCAATGTTTTCAAGCGTCGTAGAGAGCTGGTTGCAAATATAATTATGGACTTTGGATTCCATATAAGAATCGGATTTGTATTTGTTGTAAATTTGAGAGACTTTTTCCAGAATTTCGTCTAAATGTTTTGAGTCCATTTGAATGATAACAATATAAACTATTTTTTATATTCTTATTGTTAAATAAGTTAGATTTTTAACTAAACTATTTATTTCTTCACGGTGCGTCTGCAGTATCGGCTTTTCTTGGTGCTGATGTACTGGCATGACTTCTTGGCGGTTCTGCAACGTCCGGCGGGCTTCCTTCGGCATCTTACACTTTTCTTGGGCATTTTATATCTTAAATACAGAAAATAAAGGGAACCCATGGTTCCCTTTTGAACCCTCCTTAAATAAAACTTATTAAGAGGGAAAGGCGCCCATCGGCGTCGACGGTCGGACGCTTTGCGTCCTTACCCTACGGTTCCGCTTCGCTTACCCTACGGTTCCGCTTCGCTTACCCTACGGTTCCGCTTCGCTTACCCTACGGTTCCGCTTCGCTTACCCTACGGTTCCGCTTCGCTTACCCTACGGTTCCGCTTCGCTTACCCCTTTATTTTTTGTTCTTCTGGCTCTTATTCTTCTTCACACTCTTCTTAACATAGCCGAACTTGCCCTTTTTGGCAAAATAACCAGCTTTCTCTAAACGTTTCTCCTTCTTGGCGGTCTTGTATTTCTTTGCACTCACGATACGCCCCCACTTGTTCATCAACAAATCCTTCTTACATAATCCACCGGTAGTTTTGTACGAAGTTCCGTTCATAACTTGAATACGGGACCCGAAAAGCTCGGGCCATTTCTTTCCCTCAACGTGGTAAAATCCATCTAGCTGACGCACAGGCTTCTTCATTTATAATATATAAAAACAAATTAAGGTATCCAAGGTTTCCCTAAGGGAAGGTTCAAAAGGAAACCGTAGGTTTCCTTTAATTTGTTAAAGGAACCACCGTTGGTCTTACTAAAGTTCCTTGAACCGTCGAACGATTTACCCCTGAATTCACCAATTGTGCATAACGCATCTTAGTGCTGATGTTCTGTTTTTCAGATGCAGTTTGGGTTTTGTCATAAACAATGGGTTGTCTTCCGAGACACCACAATCGGCTTGAACGCATAATCAACGATGAAGACATTTGTATATTATGACGAAAAAAAGTAGGGCGTAAACTTATTGACCTACGGTTAAGGACGCAAAGCGTCCGACTGTCGGTGCCCATCGGGCACCTTTCCCCTACGACCCCTTCCCTTTCTTTTTTATTTTTTCCCTTTCTTTTTTATTTTTTCCCTTTCTTTTTTATTTTTTCCCTTTCTTTTTTATTTTTTCCCTTTCTTTTTTATTTTTTCCCTTTCTTTTTTATTTTTTTGCAACGACTTTCTTGGGCGCTACCTTCGATTTTTTCGGAACAACATTCTGCAAATCCTCACGTATCTTCTTATACTGCGTATACTTGGTTTCCAATGTATCTAATTCGCGCATCCACATTTGTTCTAAAGTTGTCTGTCTCAGAACCTCCAGCTCCTTCACGGTTTCGTCGCGCTCCTTTCTCAACTTATCCACATTTTCCACAGTCACCGAATCCATCGGCATTTTCACTAAATACTTGTACTCCCCATCCACCTTGTCAAACAAATGCGATGTCAACATTGCGTCCACTGCATCCGCTGTCTTCCTGCGCAAATCAATCTTATCAATCAGGTTATATTCAATGTATCTCGCTTTGTTTGTTAGCAACATGGTTTTCTTCGTCATCGCATCTAACAATTGAGTCTTACGCTTACCATATACCTCCAATCTCACTGCATAATAGTCGCGAACCAGTTCTTCCACATTCTCATACTTCTTTAACTTCCGATCTGCGCCAAACATATGAATGTTGGACGTCTTAATGGTCGTACTTAACTTCAACAACTTCTCGGCGCCTTCCATTCCAATCTCGTCCAACTTGCCCTTCGGAAACACTACCGTGAAATTCACATTGACTTCGGTGCACAACGACGTGAACTCCTTGATAGTCGGCGCCACTTTCTTCCCGTCTTTGTCCACGCCTCCATCCATCATATCTTCCAACGCCTTCGTATATTGCATCGTCCATTTACCAATCGGCAATTCCGTTATGACAACCGTGTCTGGACCCGCCCGTTCCATAACTCCTTTGATTAAATACTTGTCTGCCTCAATCTTCTCAATCGTTCCCTTGAACCCCTCGTAGTAAGGAACGAGTTCCTTCAAATCTTCCTCGCCCTTCAACATCTTCTTGAGATTGCCAATTAGATCCG
>Ga0209353_10000251_pt1 | contig 33659 bp, 40 predicted proteins | sample LauGreSpBDMM15SD_2_FD_187561 | JGI IMG/M metagenome (GOLD analysis project Ga0209353, IMG submission 187561) | Freshwater lake microbial communities from Lake Michigan, USA - Sp13.BD.MM15.SD (SPAdes) (version 2) | ecosystem: Environmental > Aquatic > Freshwater > Lake | place: Lake Michigan... | reverse complement strand
CAACCGCTGAAATCCTTTTAATCTATTTCGGCTATTACCAAGTATCAATATCTTTCTTTGCAAAATATCATCTTGATAAATATTTAACCCAATATGATTACTTGGATTATCAATTACCACTTGATATTCTCCAGTAGCTACTAATACGCTATCCGTAACTAATAATTCCTGTTTAGAATTACTATCTAATCCAAATCTATCATTAATTATTAACACTCTTAAATCCGCTTTCGGGGTGTTAATAATAATCCTACCATAACCTTTATACAATTCATTGAAAATCAATTGGTTATCGTTATTGCTGTTTTTGCCAAAACGCAATAACTTTCCCGTGTTTTGTCCATAATTTATAAATTCATCCACATACTCGTCTGATATTTCCCCTTCTGCTGTATATCTTTCCCCATCAATCATCAACCATTTGTGTCTCATCGCAACTTGCAATGCTCGCATCATTGAGTTTTCAAACCCCCGTGTTACAAAATTTCTGTATTCTGTAATATTCGTTTCTGCTCTCTCTATCCCCCCATTAATCGTAATAATTCTATTCTCTTCTACTTGCCTTTTGGGTTGTGATAGCATTATTGGTACTCGTATAATCTGTGTCAATCCATTTTCAAAATACTCATGATTATACACCACCCCTTTGTCAAAAAATTCTACCATACTTGTTTCTCTATCACAAATATTGTCCGCAAATCTTACGCTATTCCCTAAAGCCATAACCTCACCTCTTAGCTTACTCCAAATAGCTAAGTAATATTCTCCACTTGGCTTAGTGCCATTCACTAAATTTGGAAAGGATGCTTCACACACATATTGGCTACTTATCTTTATTTTTGGTTGTTGGATAATCCTTATGTCGGATATATTTGATTCACCAAACCTATACCCTTGGGTTGCATAAGCCTGCAATACCGTGCCATGCTCAACCTCCACGGTAAACTGCCTTGAACTATATCCCAAAGCCACCGCTACATCGAGTGGCGTATCTCCATCTTTTGCATAATATTCTGACTGATTCACCTTAAAATAGTTCCGCTCCATAATATCTTCCCCAATATAGCACTGATATTTATCTATATTCCTACTTGGAATACTAACTCTATTCGTTAAGCTAAATACTAAATTATTGGTATTATCAACCGTTTGCACCCCCTCAAATACAGATATATTTATGATTGTTCCAGTCGGCACATCATAATATAAATTACTGCCATTTGGATTTAATGCCGTGGTGATACTTGCAATCGTATCGGTACTTTTTACGGTATAATTAATCGGAATCTTCCCTGCCGATACTACTTGTATTACGTTGCCAACCGAATAATTACCCGATACAACTATTTTATATCGGTCATACCCTGTATTGGACTGAAATAAACTGTCAACCTTTGGCTTTTCTGTGTTAATAATTTGATACGTCCCTTTTGATGATGATACAATAACACTCTCTGTTTGCAATACTTCGTAATGATTTAAATTATCCAACAAATAAGCCTTTATACTACTTGAAGTATCACCAGTCTGTACCTTTTTTGTTTTACTACCCAATGTCAATATATTTCCTACGGCAATGCTTTGTATATCTAATTCAAACCTGTACTTGTCGGGGATTATTGTATTTTCGATAAACCTTGACTCTATTGATGGGTTATTGCTATTCTTTTCAGAAACATTCCCAATGCTTATTGTGCATTTCTCATCACTTAGCCTAAATCTATTATTCGTGTACGCTCTGATAGTCATCAAGCTACCATTTATATCAACAAATACGTTAGTGAAAAAACAACCTTCAAAATGCTTTTTCAAGTCTTTTAAATACTCGTACCTGTCAGTATTGTTGCTTAAAAATGTACCAAAAATACTTTTACCACTACTATTGTCAATTGAAAACTGCCTATGAAGAACCCCGTCTGGTGTCTCTCCAATCAGCAATTTAATCTCCGTGTAGTTTTCGCAGTTTTGGCTTCGTATTGTACCTATCTGTGGCTCAAAGTCTGGCTGTGGCAAACAACATACAATATCATCCGCTACTATGAGCCACTCCTTCTTTACCAAACCAATACTTGCATCTGCCTTTATCTTGCCGTGTAGGTCAGATTTAGGTATCAAAAACCTCCAGTTATCACCACTCTTAGCTATTAGTTGCCCCAAGGGTTCTTTTGGCTCAAAAAAATTAATGCTTTCACCTTCAATTGGCTTTATGAAGCGTATAAAATTCCAAAACTCGTTATTTATCATAGTATTTCGTAACCTTGTATTGTGAATTTGTTTGTCTGTAATCTGTAACTATCATTTTCAATCAAAATAGTAGTGTCGCTCTCATTAAAATCAAAAAAAGCCTTGTCCTGTAAACTCAAATAGGCATTTAATGAACAAACCCCCTCAACCATTATCATTCTTCCAGTAAAATATTTATTACCAACAACGGTTTTATTTTGCTTATTGCCAAAAACAACACCCGTGGTATTGCCTTTTCCATTTAAAAACGTAAAGTCTCCACAATGACCATACTCGAATGATAAATTATTGAGTTGCTCAATTGGATTAAACCGTTCATTCAGTCCATTCAATCCTACCTTTGCCGTACTCCCATCCGTATCAATCAAAAACAATGTATCATCGTACTTCGTGTCAGTTTTCTGATTATTAAGGAGTATTTCGTTTTGCTGTCTCCTTACTTTCTCAATAATTTTACCGCTAATTGAAAACTCTTTGATAGTTCTATCTAAACTTTCTTTTGTCTTTTTTATGCCAGTTTGGTAAGTTCTATTGCTATTGTACTCTTCATTACCTAATACAGTATCGCTCTGCCAAATATCGCACCCTACCTTTATCTGATTTACATATTTTTCTGTCGCTGTAGTGCTGATAATAGATTCTATTTTATAGTCTTCCACTAATATTGATGCACCACCATTTTTATTTCTAACCTCCTTCTTCTGTATTTTAACAATACCATTCTCAATATTTAGCACTAAATTAAATAGCTTAGACAAACCAACAAATAAATTGAGTAAACTAACTTTTAAAACATTATCTGCACCCCTCAAACAGAATCCATTTGTCAAATATTCATTTTTAAATACATCGTCTTGTACGGTCAATAATCCATCGCTTGACAATGCGACTAATTGGCGTATGGCATCGATAACTTTTATACATGACACGCTACTCCCTTTTATGTCTAAGTCTTCTGTTACCGACACATCCCCCTTATTGATTGTGATTGCATAACTTTGCGTATCATTGTCTCCTACTATCCATAACACCACATCGCCCCCAACTGGTACATTGATAAATTCATCAATTACAATCGTTTGGCTTGACTGTGTACTGCTACTTGAATACGAATACACACTAATTTTGTTCTGAATACTCCCCGATTGCCTTTGAATTAAGTTAAAACTTACAGTACAAGTATTGCTACTTTTACTACTTATTTCAAAATACGCCCCTACATTAATTCTTACTGTTCTATTGGTGCTATTAGTCCAAAATGGCTGATACGTAGAGGTGTCTTTTACATCTAAGCCTATCCCTCCACCTACACTATCTTTATCCTTTACTTTTAGGGGTATTCCAGTTGAAATTACTGACCCGTAGTTTTTTGAACTTTGCAATACATTTAATGCTTCATCTACCGAATGGCTAACCATGCCCACTAAATTGGTCTTTGGAATAAATATTGACTTATTAGCAGTCAACTCATATTCTTTATCCAAGTTACTATCAAATACAGATACTCCTCCCTCATCTCTAAACCCTACGGTTATAAATCCTTTGTGATTGACTGAATAGTTGTTAAAATCTACTTCGGCTATGTAAATACCTACGCTATCCTGTTCAATCCTAAACTCAATACTTGCATCAACTCCTTGGATTTCAAATGCTGAATTAATCACATCGCAAACAATCCTATCAGTAAATGTTACTTGTCCTATCCCTTTTACACCAGTTGACCTACTTCTAATAAATCCCTCAAAAACCTTGTCCTTGATTCGCTCCATATAGTACCCGTTTATCCCTTCGGGCTGTTGGGTTTCTATATCTGCTACATAAAATTTAGTCATCAGTTGCTTAATATTTTATAGTATTCTTTTGCTAAATGCTTTACTCTTTCTGAATTTTCGGTACTTACTTGTTTGCAATTGATAATTACCAAATTCAACAAATCAGATACGTTTTTTGCATCATCGAGTGTAATATTCATTTGGTATCTCCCTTTGTATTTGTCTTGCATATCACGCCACGAACGCCCCTTTACTAAGGGCTTCACACTCTCCCTTAATTCTCTACCCATGTCATAACACTTGCCTGTAATGCTATTTGACACAATACTTTTATTGAACAATAACCCTGCATCAATAAACAAATTACCTAAACTCACAAAATCAACAACACTAAAACTGGCTACTATTCTGGTAGATACAAATACCGTTTCCGATACTTTACTTTGTGGTTTTTTCATGTTTTTATATATAAGTTCTGACTAAATTATTATTAATTACGGTACAATTGATTTCGGTATCTGGTGGTCATACTACCCAATTGCTCCTCTATCGTTATGCTATCTCGGTCGGCTTTTACGTTCAATATTGTAGGCTTTATTTTCTGAACTGTTCCGTTTAGTTTCTGTAATTCATTCAGTAACCGTTCATCTTTCATTGTACCATTACCACCCCAATTCATTATAGGCAAATTACCCTTACTATTCAACATTAATTCTGCTAATGTCGGAAAACCTTTTTGTACTATCTTACCAATCTTCACCATCTCTACCATTTGGGTATTGGATAGATTAGCACCGCCTATTTCTTCATTTTCTGCGGTTGGTACAATACGCTCTCCTTCGTTGACCATTGCAGGTATTTGGTCTATGCCTTGGGGGAATATGCCACGTTGTACTGACGGTGTTCCTTTGAAGTAGTTACGATTAAATCTTGGATTATATACAAGCGTATCGCCTTGCATAGATGCCAACCATTCGTAAACGGCATATCTTCTATTTTGCCAATCAATAAAATCAATAGGTGTTTCATGTCCTTGACTTGCCGTCGGATTAGCTTTAAAGTCTGGATAACCGCCACTCTCAGCACCCGAACCATCTCGATTATAAATAACCTTCCTCTTATTGCTTACTTTTTCTGGTGCTAATCGGCTATTATTTGCATTAATTTGTGCAGTAATAGCATTTGATGCCATCGCTCGCTGTCCCTCTATTTCATTTGTATAGTCACTGCCATTTAATAAAGCATTGAATGCCCCTATTAATCCCCCTGCAATATTTCCATCTGCTACTTGCTTAGATGCACCAACCCAAAGGTTACTCGTAATAGTTGCTTTATTATATTCTGCTTGCTGTTGCGTTCTCTCTAATTGTAATTGTAACGACAAATCAATATATTTTTTTTCAGCATCAAACAACTCTTTTTGGTATAAATAATCAGCTTCAAGTATTCTGTCATTTGCATTAGCAACAACTTGTTCTTTGCTTTGATTAGCAATATTTGTGGCAACAATTCTATCTTGTTCAGCAATTAATAAAGCATCCGTTCTCTTCTTTTCTGCCTTATCAATTATCTCCTGCTTTTCATCTTCGTATTGCTTATTTTTATCTAAAACCCACTGGTGATACTTGTACTCAATGATTCTTTTATCATCGGTACTTCTTTGCATTTCCTCTTCAATTAACTTGTTATGATTCTTAGTTCTAAGTTCAATATCAAGTTTTGATTGCTCATCTAATGCTTTCTTTTCTGCTTCATAAATCTCTGTTAATTTCTTTTTTTCTTCCTCATTAAAGAAATTAATTGCCATCTGAATTTGATATTCAGATTTTAATTGTTCAGATTGTTGTTGCCAATAAGATTGTTGCGTTTCAAGTTCCTTTGCTTTTGCTTCTTCTAATATTCTTAATTTTTCAGCATTATTCTGGTTCTCAATGTCAAGGTCGGCTTCTTTGCGTTTCTCAATGTTAGCCAGTCTTTCCGCTTCTAAATCTCCCTGTGCTTTTTTAACTATATCCCCTTTGGCTAATTCTAAATCTGCTTGTGCTTTCTTTTCTGCTTCAGCAATAGACGCATCATACTCTAATTTTGCCTGTGCATAATTTTGCTGTGCATTTATTTTATAATCAGCCCAGTATTTTTCTGTGTCAGCAACATCTTGATTGTACTTGTTTGTTAATTGTTTCTTTTTCTCTTCATTATCACCTGCGGCTTCAATCTCTTTGTCGTACCAAAATTTGGCTATCATCAACTCTTTTTCTTTCAAAGTGTCTGATAAACCAATATATCTTTCTTTCTCCTGTAAAACTCTTAATAAGGTAGCCTTTGTATTATTAAGCGTCTCATCCGATACCTGCTGTAATGCAGTTAATTCCCCTTGTGCTTTTGCCTGTACCTGCTTATCATATTCTGCATTATTTATTTCGTGGATTTTTAGTTCACGCTTTAAATTTTCATCAAGCAACTGGAGTTTCTCATTATTTTTAATAGATAATATTTCAAGTTCCTTGCTTAATCTAATGTCGATACTCTCTAACGCAATACGCTCTTCCTCCTTAATTAATTCTACTGCCTTATCGTGTGTTTGTTGGGCAAGGCTAATTCTTTCTGTCTTTAATTTCTCATACCCTTTTTGTGTCGCATCGTTTATTTCTTGCTGTAATTGAAACTCTCTATCTCTTGCCTTTTGTGTAGCACCTAATACTTCAGTTACTAAACTGCCAACAGACTGCAATACAGATGTTGCCATATTTCCAGCATTACTTATTCCTGCTTTGGCATTAGCTTCTGTTTTATTAATGTAGTTCTCGTAAATTTTCGATTGTGCATCAAATGAGTTGCCAATTGCATTTGTAATATCTCTTAAATTACCTATTAACTTCTCTTTGTTAGCTGAACTTGTAAGTATTTCGGTTTCTCTTTTTGAATATTGCTCTGTTAATTTTATGCGTTCTTGGTAGTTATCACCAAGTGCATTCATTTGCATTTCATAGTTACTGTCAAGCGTTTTTAGTTCAGCATCTTTTGAACGCTTAAAAGCATCTTGAATCATTCCAAAAACCTTATCTGATTCTTTGAATGAATCAGATAAATACTTTGTATAAACTTGATAAATCTTTGCGTATCGTGCTATTTGCTCATTAGCTCCTTTTTCAAGCAATACCCCTTCCGCATTAAGAATCTTAGTTCTCAATGTTAATAATGCTTCATAAGTCTTTTTGTACTCCTTGCTATCTTCCCCGTATGTATGAAAATAAAACTGCAATTGTTTTTTTAGCAAATCTTCTTCTTTCTTCCATCGTGCTACATTAATAGTTGATATTTCATCGCTTGTTTTTCTGCCGTATTTCACCACAACATTATACTTTTCAGTAGCCGTTTTAGCCGTATTTACTTCATCATAAACTCTTTGGGCATCCTCTTTTTTCTTACGTGCTTCATCATAGGTGGATAAAAGTTTTTCTTGCTTAGTCTCCCATTCGGTCAATACCTTTTCGGCTTTATCGGTTTTCTTTTTTTCGTCTTTTTCAAATTGTACTAAATCTTTGCTTACTTGGTCGGCTTCGCTAAGTCTTCTACGTTCTTCAATAATATCCTTCTTGCGTTGTTCGGACGCTTCAATTACCTGTACCTTTTGATTATAGACTTTGACTAAATTTAAAATCTCTTCTTCTGTTTTTATTTTACCGTTCTTAACCGTTGCATACTTTTTATTGACTGCTTCTACATCAGCATCTAATTGAGCCTTTAATAACTTTTTTTGGTTATCAATGGTCTGCTCCATTTCTGAAATCTCAATAACCTTTATTTGTTTGGCTGTCAATGCGTGTGATTCTACACGGGTTTTATGCTTGTTTTTGTCATTATTGATTATGTCTTGATTTTTTTCTTTCTCTCCATTAACTTCTTCACCTCGTGATTTAGCATTAGCATCTGCTACTAATTTATTATATTCTTTTCTTGATATCAAACCCCTACCTAATTGCCCTTGTAAGTTTAATAATTCAAAATGGTATGTTTCTTGTGCATCCTTTTTCTGTGCGAAACTTGCATTCAAAGAAGCCTTTTCAATATCCTTAAATACTTTTTTAGCTTCTACTCCTAAGTTATTGTACACACCAATAGCAAGTCCATTCATTTCTTTTTGATATGAATTTATGCCGTCTATTTCTTGTTTTGCCTGTTCGCTCTTTAATGCTATAATAAAGTTAGCATCACGCATATATTTATTACTCAACTCTATATTGCCATCTCTTAATTTTCTAATTATATCAGCACGCCTATTTTCTATTTCAACTGCTTGATTTGTAATTGTTTCAACCTGTGCATTAACAGATGCAAGTTTTATTTTCCTTTCAAATAGAGTGTTCACTAAACTCAATTGATTCTTTAGTTGTGCCGTGCTTGCTGTTTCTAAATTTATATTTCCTATATACTCAGGGTATAATCGTTGCATTTTAGCTACTTCTTCTCTTCTCTTTTCTGTACCAATTGTAGTATTTGCAATAGCACTTAACTGTGCGTCATATCCTATTTTTAGTTTTCTTATTGCCGTTATTTCTTGATTATTGACCTCGGCAACTTCTCCACTCATTGCCTTATATGCCATCATTCCAGATACCAATAATCCAATACCAGCCACTAAAAACCCTATCGGATTTGATGCCATTGCTAACCATAATCCCCTTGTTGCAGTAGCTAATGAAGTAGTTACCCCTGCCCCAACTACCTTAACCTCATTTTCTACGATTAATGATTGAATATTGGTAAGTCGTGCAATTTGACTTGCCTTTAGTTCAGCCGTTAATGTAGCGTCTGCCGTAACCTCTGCTATTAAATTTGCAATCCTTTGCTTCTTAGCTATATCTTCTAATTCCATCGTACCTAATGAAACTAAACTTTGCACCTGATTAGCTTTCATTGCAGACGTAGCCGTAATTTGAGCAACTTTATAGCTTAACCACAATGCAGTAGCAGACGTAATGTAACTGATAGTTCTTCCAATAGCTTTGTCGCTACCTAAGCTAACATCTATAAAATCACGAATTACATTTATCCCCTTCTGTAAACCATTTTCAAAGTAATCAGCTAAGTTCTTTTGTCCGTAAAAGAATGACGCACTAAGATTTGATACTTGACCTTGTAAAGACTTTGCTTTTGTCTCCATCGCCCCGTAATAGATACCGCCTTTTTCGGTAGCTTCTCTTAGTGCTTTTTCAACTTGTGCAAACGAAATTTCGTGAGCCTTAGCCATTTCGATAACTGCCTGTTTCGGCTTATCCATCGACTTTGCTAATAGGTCATAGAGTGGCACACCGTTCTCTGTGAATTGGCGTACCTCCTGGGCGTAAAGTATTTGTTTGTTTCTTACATCAAGGTATGCTTTAGCAATAAGAGGTAGTTTTGTTTCACCCACCAATGCGGAAATATTCCCTAACATAGTGAGTTTGTCAATCAACTCTACGGTCGGTACACTATTCGCTTTTAATGCGGTTGCGGTCTTGTAAAGTTGTTCAGAAGTATAACCCGAATTTTTATCTAACCGTTGAATCCCTGCGGTTACGGCATCCAATGAAGCTACACTATCACCCATTGATAGCAATGTATTTCTAAAGTTATCCACCTTAGATTTTGCTTCGATAATGTCGCTAATAAAACTTTTTGCTTGTGAGATTGTAAAGATTGAAGTCGCTAAACCAACTAAGCCCGTCATGGTAGATTTGAGGGCTTGATATTCGTTGTTAGCGTCTCTAACTGCCTGTTGTTGTGCTTTTGCTGAATCGCTTGCAGTCTTGGCTTGCTGAATAGAAGCATCAGCCTGTGCTTTATTAGCTTTGGCTAAATCTTGATTTGCAGTAATTAACTGCTCAAATGATTTTTTCTGACTATTATTAGCATCTACAATACTTGTTGTCTGTGCTTTTGTCGCATCTAACAAGTCTTGTTGTAATCTTTTAATAGTCGATAAGTCGGTAATTACTCCACGAAAATCACTTACCGCTTCAAAAATAATTCTTTCTCTTTTCTCTGCCATTGCCTTTGTTTTTTTACAGATTATTCCGTAATTTTATAAGGCAAAAAACTTATATATAGCAAGAGATTGAAAAGGGAAACACTCGTAATGTTTCTCTTTTTTTATGCCGTTTCGGGCGTTTCTTCTTCTTTTGGTTGTGTGACTATGAGCCATATATGAAACTCATACGATGAGCCTTCAACCATCCTATTCGCCAGCTCAATGCTTCCGCCCGCTCTTTGTACAATAGATACTGCTCGTCGCTTAATGAATCCTCCCACCCACTCAAATATGCTTGCATACTCAACTGCATCATTTCCAGATTCTTTAGGTTTAAGTCCATTGTTTCCTGTGTAAACTTCTCCAAATCCTCGGCAAAAATCTGTAAACCTCTCGACAAAACAATTAAACCCTTGGTGTAAAAAAAAAGCGACAAGTCTTCTTTTCTTGCCTGTGTTACTTTCTTTTTCCAATGTAGTTCATCGAATCTTGTCGGGTCTTCATCGGCAGTAATAAACCAAAGCATCGCCACTTGTAAAATCAATTCATCATCAAGCCCTATCGTCTCTACTTGCTTACGTGCCAATGCGTTGAATTGGTATTGACTGTTTAGCTCCTTAAATAGCTCAATATCTCCAACTGCTACTGCATCACTCATACGAGACACTAAACCGTCTTGAATATTCTGATTGAACACATAACTCGTTCTACTCATACCAAAACACGTGGCTTGTTGCATAAGTAAATCGTACATCATCACCTTTGCTTGCGGTATCGTTGAATCAAATTCTACAATCTCATACAGTTGTTTCCCGTTTAATGTTACTCCTGTATCATCTTCGTTCAATACCAATCTAATCCACCCGTTTTCAAAATATTCTCTAAATTTTTGGTGCATTTCCACTTGTGGTAATTCCTCAATAACCTTTTCTTTTTTCAAGAAGTTAGGCACAAATTTTGTAAGGTTCATAATTTAGTTTTGATTAATCAATGATTGAATAGTCTATTTTGATACTTTGAACAATTGCACGGTATTGGATTCTAAACGCCCTATCGTTCGGACTTTGCCCCCATTCCTTAATGTTACCAATGTAGTACGCTAAAAGGTCGGTTGTTTGGTTCATCGTAATATTTTGCATCTTCAAAAACCCACATTGTTCAAAAGCCTTAATACAAATCTTGTCTGCAATTTTCTTGTTGGTTATCGCCACAAAATCAACTTCGTACAGATAACCGTTAGAATTAACAGAAGCAAATACGTTTGTATTGGTAGGAGTTACCGCACGCACAACGTGGAAACATTGAAGGCTTTTTGTATCATCTCTTACAATGTACCCACCCGTTTCATTGTCCAACATTCGGCTTATTCCATCCTGGTCTTGTATAATGATAGATTCTCCGTACAAATCCAATTGCCACGCTAAATGTTGGTTTTCGGGTAAAGCAATATGCAACTGAGATACTTCAAATGTTATCTTGTCGTTAATCTCCTGTATTACATCCTCAATATTTCTGTTCATATTAGTTTGTCTTGTACGGTTTTGATAACCAATTCAACTTGTTTGTCTATTTCGGATTGGCTCGCATCAAATATGGGTTCACCATAATATGCTTCTAACCATTCCCCCTTGTCTGCTTCGTGTTCCGTTGCAAATCCTACTACGGTTTTTGTCGATGAATCTTCGATAACCTTGTAATCTTTTGTTAAGTCTCCTGTTACCGTTAAATCAACTCTCGAAACTTGTAACCCTTTTGCTTCACGGGTTCGGGTTGCATACCTTTCGGAGTATCTGCCTTTCTTCTTACTGCTCTTTGTCGTTAGCGTTGTTCCTTCTGTCGCTTGCCCTTTCTTTTGCACACGTTTAACAACGTCTTTGCTTATGTTGTTACCTGCTTTTGTTAAGGCTTTATTCAGTACATCGGGAATTATTAGCAGGGTATTGATTAGGTCATTCACCCCGCCACCTTCTATTTTTATGTTAGTTATCATACAAACGAACTTAAAAAGTTTCCTTGTTTCGTATTTGGGTCGGTAATAATTGCGTTAGGTATTTTCATTAATTGACGGTAGGCAATATCAGCAACGTTCTTTAATGCGTAGTCTCCCTTTTCGGTTAGGTCTTTAATCTGCTCATTTAGTATCTCCCTGTTTACGAGTGTAACCACGTTCGCCTTCTTGCTACTCTGCAACCTAAACAAAATATCTGCACCTGCATAATACTTAAACGCTAACGATAACTGTTCGGCATTCCGCTTAATTACATCTGTAAAATCGTGGGTTAATTCGAGTAACACGTAGGCGTATAAGATAGCATCATTTTGCACATTTGAACTTATTTTTCTGTCAGTCAGTCCTAACAATCCACCTGTAATTTTAACACTATCCCCTTCTTCATTTACGCTCAATGGTTTCAACTTCGTTCCACTCGTAAACGATACACCTACAAAGTATTTCCCTTGCCCAAATGTAATTTCAATCTTACCTAACCCTATCGGAATCACCTCCGCTCCACCCTTAAAGTGATGATTTTTACTCCTAACTAATTCACCATTTTCTATATTGAAGATTTCTATATCAGCATTTCCTACAAAATTAGAATAAACACAAAAAGAATTAAGAAATAAACTCGCTTCTCTCGAATTATTACAGTTTATTTCTACACCTACATAATGTGAACTATCGCAAATATGTTCTGTCTTATCCGAAATAACGGATGGCATTTCGGTTACCTGCAAAAGCGGGTTATAATTCGCCTTCTTGCAAATTTGCTTCGTAAACTCGTTGCTAATTATTTCCGTTGCTGTTTCTGCTACCTTTGCCCACAATGTATCTACCGTTCCGCCATACTCCAGCTTAACAAAATTGACTATTTCGGGTGTGATGTTAGGCAACGAATTAACTTTATCGGGTGCTGTTATCGAAGAATGACCTTCAATTCCTACGTATTCATTAAATATATTGCTATCCATAATTATAAAAATATTTAATTATTCTCATTTTTAGTTTGCATAAATTTTGATATTTGAGAATAAAATCTATGCACAACCCAAACTGGAAATATCATCCAAAAAATAAAAATAAAAATCGTTGCGTAGTTAATAAATAAAATAAGTTTTATATACGTTTCCCAATCTTTATATCTTAAAAAGACATTTTTTAGTAAATTGCTATTTGCTACATAACCAATTGAAAAAACCAAACTTATAACTAAATACCAATTATCCATAATTGTATTATTCTAATGTAAGTGTTCAAAAAAGCGTATGTTTTATTGAAAAACGTTGAATTATTCCTTTAAATGCTCAGGCGTATCGTAACCTTTACTTAGTTCCTTCCATAATTCAAACGCAAAGGCGTGGATTAGATAACGCATAGCATCCATCACGTGTCCGTAGTCCTCTTTGTTACATTTATCCTTATTCAGCGTTCCACCTGTTAGCTTTTCAGCTTTATTCAAATCACGTATTAAGATTGAACATGCATCTGACAGCATAAAGTCTTTGCCTAAAATCTTAAATAAGAACGAACAAATCCATCCACTTAATGCCGTGCGTGGGTTACTCTTAAACTTCTTGAAATAAACCCTGTCATGTTTCCAAAACTTACGCACAAACTCTTTTAAATAGCGTTCTACTAACACATTAGCACCTACACTCGCTTCCGTTAATGCACTTGCATTGTTACCAGAACTATCGCCAGTAAAATGTATATCATATTTCCCCCACTTCAACGAAATCTTTTCACACAATGCCTTCAAGTCGTCATTTTCACCGCCTTTTAGGTGGTATTCTTCGAGTATCTTAATAGTCCATTTACTCGGTGCATACTCGTATAATTGCCCAACTACCGCACTATTACCCACGTTATAATCTAACCCAACTAAAACAACTTCTCTCGCATTAAATACAGGCGTTCCCGTGTTGATTTTTGCGTTAAATCCGTCTATGTACAAGGCTTCTGGTCGTATTATACCCCACTCTCCCAATACGTTAATTAAATAATCTTCGTAATCAAACTCTTTCTTTCGCTCGTATTTGGCTATTAGGTTTTCGTCTTTATATCCGTATGTTTCGCACGGACTGCCCACCGTCCAAAAATTATCTTCGTAGATAGTTTTGATTAGTGCCTTATTCCCTTGCTTATTAACCTGTATAAAGCTATGTTTGCTTGGTAGTTTATCTCCTTCCCAATCGTGCCATTCATCTTTCTCTATAATCTCTTTCTTAACCCAACTATCCTCCGAAACAGGATTCCATGTCCCAAAAAATGCCTTTGCTATTTCCCCACGAAAAGAAAGAATCATTTGCGAATATTCCGCATAGCTAAAGTGGTTAAGTTCGTCCCACAAAATATAACTAACGCCTTCTACCCCTTTGGCTTTCTCTTCGTTGTCAAGCCCCTTAAATGTGATTCTATTGCCGTACATCGACCTAATAGAAAAATCCATGACCGTATAACCTGCTGACAATCTACTGTTATCAATCGCCAGTTTCATTGTCTCCTTAATCGTGGTCTTGATTGTGCTTTGCTCCTTTCGGAATATTAACGCATTCCGTTGTTTTAGCAAGCACTCTACCGCAATTAACTGACAAACAGATACAGATTTAGACGAACTTTTCCCACCGTAAATGTAAAATTCAGAAACGCCCTCCGCCAATAACTTCTTGATAATGAAGTACAAAGGGTTGAACCATTTCTTATCAAATTTTACTTTGCGGTCATTCATAATCGTCTTCTAATTCTTTGCCTAATTTTATAGTAGCATTAACACTTGTCTTGTCTGCTAATCCTAATTCTCTGCTAATAATATTTGCGTTCAACAATCCTGCTCCTGCTCCTTCAAATTTTTGACACCAAATAATTCCTCTAATACGTGAAATGATACCGAAAAAATCGGGCATCTTTTCATAATTCAAAAAAGTATCTTCATCAATACCCAAAAAAACGCATAACCCTCTAATTGTCATCGCTCGCATTTTTGGCACTACACACTCAACAGCATCTTTGCCGTGTATCTGTGTTTCATATAAGGGATTATCAGCACACCAAACAAAATATTCACACGCATAAGACCACAATTGTTCAGCGGTTTCATACAGCTTTGGTCTTCCTGCATTTTCGGCTAATTCCCAAAATCTATTTCCTACCTCAAACTTTGCCATAATAAAAAAGGGATAAGCAATATTATTCACCCATCCCGTTAAATCCTACATTATTTCCACACAAATATAATAAAAATCTATTACATTTTAATTATTATAGATAATCTATATAAAATTTGATAGTTATAAATAAAAAAACGCCCAAATCTTGCGAAATGGGCGTTTTGATAATATCTACGGCAAATACAGGTAAATATGATTTATTGTTAATTTTTCCATGGTTTAATTACTTAGTTCCTTCTAATAAGTTTTGTTGATTAAATAACGTTTCTAATCCTGTTTGGTGAATTTTATGAGTGATAGCTGAATCAATTTCATTCTTTGCTTCGACAACCAATTTATCTGTAAATTCTTGGAATGTTTCTGAGAAAAAAGGAATATTACTTTTAATTTCCTGCATAAAAAAACGATAAGTTTCTAATACTTCGGCAGAATCTTTTTTATTCAATTTCTTAGCAATTCTTTCAAAATCTTCTTTCTTTGTCTCCATCTTATCAGCAAAATCTTTCATCCTTTCCTTAAATCCATCTTGAATAAATTTCTTTCTTGATTCTAAGTTGGGTAAATCTTCAATCTTTTTACCGTTTAATCTTTCGATTGTACAGGGTATTCCGATTGCATTCATGTTCGTTATCATTTCGGCATATTGGAGTGCTGTCATTCTAATTCTAATAATAGGTGCATAATCATAATAATGCTCATCGGTTAATGTTCTTTGTAGTTCGGATTGTCTAACTTCCATTGTAATATAATGGTTTGATTCTATATTAGAACCATAGAATTTCTGTCTTCCTGACGTTCTACAAAATGATATTTGACCGTATGCAGGATGTTGTTCTTTTATTATTTCCATGTTTTGATTATCGTTTTATTTTAAAATGGGCAATCGTTAGCAGGTATTAACTCAATCATACTTCTCAAATCAGACAATTTCACAAATTCCCTATTGATATAATAACCAGCCTGAGAGCCTTTCATCGTCTTCATTATCTCCTTACCAGTCCTACAATTAATCAACTTTTTGCAGTTTGTAAATTTGTACCAAGTGGCGTTTTCAATTGCCACTTGGCGGTGTATGTAACTTGTATTTTCATTGATTTTCAATGTGTTAGGTGTTGCAGTTTTGCGTATATCTATTCGTTATGTGCAACCTTACGAACCGCTACCGACAAACATTTCGGGCTGACTAATTGCATTGTGTAATCGTTTAACTGACTTTTCATAATATTCTTTATTTAATTCTGACCCAATAAATTTTCGACCTTCTTTTATACAGGCGTGGGCTGTTGTTCCCGAACCCGAATAGCCATCAAAAACCAAGTCGCCTTCATTTGAATAAGTATTGATAAGGTATCTAAACAAATCAATAGGCTTTTGTGTTGGGTGGTCTGTTCTTTGTTCACATCCAAAATGTATAACAGATTTAGGAAATCGTTTGCCATCTTGTGATGAAGACTTTGAAATATTTGTCTTACCATAATTACCTTTTGACGTTTTCATTCTATCTACAACACCCCTATCATAGGGCTTGTCAAATGTAAATTGAGGATTATACGTTGGTAATTTTCTATAAAAAACGACAATGTTTTCGTGTTCTTTTAATGGCTTATTTCCAGCATCAAGAAACCCGACCGCTTTATTTTTAAGCCATATCAACTCATATTTAAAATAATCAAGCCTTGAATTAACTAATTGTGATGTAAATGGCTGTTGTGCTGTAAATATAAAAGCACCGTTTGGCTTTACAATTCTTTCCCATTCTAACCACATCAACTCAAAGTTTGGTACAATATCCCAATCATTTTGAGTAATGCCATAAGGTGGGTCTGTAATCATTAAATCAATACTTCCAGTTTCTATTCTACTCATTGTTTCAAGACAATCTTCGTTATGGAGCGACAAAAAAGGCTGCACATAACAGGGGTTTGCCAATATTGGGGCAGAAGTAAGTAATTCAGCTTTTGTAATTCTATTTGACATTTGTAATTAATTTAAACATTTGTATTTCAAAGCCCCCAACATCGGCAAGCCCTAAGACGTTAGTGGAAACCCGAATATGCTAATTTGATAGGCAATAACATTATGATTTAATTAAGCCTTTTAACAATAAATCCATTTCAGAACGAAATTTATTTCCGACATTACGCATTCCCTCGAATCTATCGTTAGTTCTTTTAAATTCAATTATATCTTTTATGTAATTGAGGTTGTTTGACCTTAAAACGTTGTAAGCTCTAACTGATAAATCTGGAATATCATTAATATTTGTGTCTAAATTGTACTCTAATTTAGATGAAATAATAATATTACTAAAATCTATTTCAGTATGCCTACCAGAACCGATATAATGTTTTATCAAAACCCCTTCAACTTCTAAGTTAAGGCAGCCAAAACTACTGGTATCTCTTGCATTTACTTTTACAGACTTTATTATTCCAACTTTTTGAGTTTTATTTATTGTAGTAATAATGCTTTCTCCTACAATTGTTTCATTCAAAATTTGTTCAATAGTTTTTTTCATATTTTTTAAATTTTACCGTGGGGCAATTTATTTAGTCATAACACTTTTTCCGTTGGACAGTCCGACTACGACACGACAAGACGGGCTTCCACCAACATAGTATTGGCAAGAGCGGGGGTGGACGGAATATACTAAGCATTTGGAACATAATTGAGCTTTTATTTTCGGATGACGGAAACCAATCAGCATTAGTAAATATTAGTTTTTCAATTTAGCATCAGTTCGGGCGAGACGTTTTCAAAACCCCCACCCTCGCCAATACCTGTACGTTGGTGGAAATGGTAAAAAAACGATACACTAACATCTTGGGACATATTTAACCTCAATACCGCTAAAATTAACGTAGTAAAACATGAACGAACAAGGTTTTTTAACTGAAATAAAAGGTTTTTTTAATTGGGTTGCAAATAGTCTTGACTTGTTCATTGACAAACCTATCACTTTCTTATTTAAACTTTTAAAAAAATCATTTTCTATTTTAATTGTAATTTCAGTATTGTTCCTACTTGACTCTTTTTTCAGATGGACAGACCATTTTGAAGAAGATAGAAAATTAGATAGAATCCAGAAAATAAATGCACTTCTTGAAAAGAAAGACTTACAAATAAACGTAAAACAATCCTTGACAACTTTGCAAAACCAAGTTTTAGCTGAAAGGAATTATAAAATTTACGTTAAAGACTTTTTTCAAGGTTTGTCTTTTTTGCCCCATAACATTTCGTCCACTTTATTAACACAAAGTATGAACAATAGGATGAATAAAATTGGCTCTAACATATTGAATTTTGATTGGGGACATTTTATAACATCCTCTTTTTTGATTATTTTATTTCTGATTTTTTCAACAAAACAACTTATAACAGGAAGAAACCTTGACCGTAGATTTAGACCAGTATCTTACAAGATTACATTATTGTTGATTGGACTTGCTATTACATTTTCAAATACAACTCAATTTTTAAATCCATTTGATGGTTGGTTTTGGCATTCTGTGTTTAACATAGCATTTCATGCGTTGTCAATATTTTTAATAATAGCATCGGACTTGAATCATTACGTTTTCAATGCCAATTTCTTCATTTATTCTTGCTCGTTGGGCGTGATTAAATCAATCGACATTTTTATATCCTCGCTCGACAGCGAAGTTATGAAGTGCATACTTTAACAACCTTGGAAATGCCTGAGATATACCAATAACTTCAACACTTTCTTTTGTATTTCCTGTTATTTTAGCAATACCTTTATTGGTTTGCTTGTAATACTTTTTCATTATCCTATACCTTTCTAAATCAGTACAGGATAACCATTTTTCTTTGTCAGTCATTTAATAAAAAATTTGTGAGAATGTTATTTGAATATCTAATTTTCTTCTATAAATAATACCCTCAGCTTCCTCGCAAGTTCTCATTAATGTTGATTCTTTTTTATTTGCCATTTTAAATAAATAAAGACAAGTTTCAACTGCCTTAATTTCCGCATCATTGCCAGCCCATTTTGCGAGCTGACAAATAGATTTTAGTATTTCTGTTTCCATTATTTACCAAATTGAATTAACATACAAAGTTTTGCTATTTCGTTTTTCTTGCTTAATCCTTCTTTTTTTTCAATTTCTGACAATACTAAAACATTTCCTATTTTATAATTATCACATCTAATTTCAAGCCCATTACTATTTGTTGCTTTATATTTTGAGCCAAGTATTGAAGAAAGATTTTCGTTAAGAATTTGAATATTTGTCATTGTCTTATTTTTTTGAATGAGAAACAATTTTCTCATTTTCTTGATACAAATATACGATGAGATATTTTATTAACCTAATATATGTTAGGTTATTTTTCAAATAATTTCAAATTCCTGACCTGACACCCAAAAAATTAACCACTCCCAACAATATATTTACAAAAAACAGGGCTTGACGGAAGTAACTTATCATTAGTTTTCAATCTAGCATTTGGAAGTTAGCGAACATTTGAGATTCGATTTCCCCAACTTCTTCAATACCTGTTCGTTAAAATGGAACTTCTTTATTTTGAAAACTATTACTTCCCACTTCTTGAAACACCTTGTTTGTTGAATAATCATGTGTACTTTGGTCTAATTGCTTCACCTCCGCATCGGTCACAGTAACGAAATCTTGATATGATTTAAGTTCTCTCATGGTTGAGATTTTGGGTAAATACTCAAAGGTCGCTTTCCCTAATGCACCCCCTCTATTTTTCCTTACAAATATTTCTCCAAGTCCTGGCATTGTTTCGGGGTCGTAGTATTCAGCACGGTGCAAAAACATACAGGTACTCGCATCTTGTTCGATATTTCCCGAATCTCGCAAATCAGATAATTGAGGTTCTTTGTCAGGTCTTTTTGCGGATTCCCTACCCAGCTGACATAATAAAACAATCGGCACGCCTAAATCTTTTGAAAACGCTTTTAACTCTGCCGTAACCTCCCCAATTCCGTCATTTCTATTCATTTTCGGGTTCAGCTTTATTAGCCCTAAATGGTCTATAAATGCAATATCTATCTGCTTTTTTCGCTTTAATTTTTGAATACAAGACTTTAAATATCTCACATTCATACTTGATTTATCGAAAATGTTTAGGTTTTTAATCGGGAAACGCCCTAAACTTTTCTGTATTAAATCGTTTTGTTCGGGTGTCTCACTTCCTGCTTCTATCGTATTGCACTCTACCTCTGATATGTTACTCATAAGCCTAAATAACTGCTCTTCTCCCGACATTTCCATTGTAAAAATTGCAACTTTAAACCCCGCCTGACACTGATAAATAGCTTCATTTATCATCCACAAACTTTTTCCCATCGAGGGTCTTGCTCCGAGTATATACAGCCCCCCTTTCCTATACCCTTTTAATGCTTGTTGAATCTCTGCAAACTTAGAAGGAACACCTAATACCCCTTTATTTTTTCTTGCTTCTTCAATAGCCAAAAAAGCATTAAGGAAGTGTTTTTCAATCGTGGTATCTTGATTAACCAATAATCCATCAGTTACATTACTCAACGATTCATTAAGATAATCAACTATCTCAAAAACATCACAAGTATCATCATAAGCCATTTTTTGAATAGTAGCAGACAAATTAATTGCTTGCCTTTTTGCGTGCATTTCTCTAAGAATTACACACCAATTTTGCACATTTGCAGATGAATTTACTCTTTGCGTTAGTTCGGCAATATATCCTAATCCTCCGCAAAATTCGAGTTTACCGTTTTCGGTTAGTTTGTTTTTTACTGTCAATAAATCAATTGGTTCTGAATTATTGAAAAGTTGTAAACAAGCCCTATATATTTCTTCATGTACGGGCTTATAAAATGTTTCGGCTGACAATTCTACATTAACAACGCTAAACGTGTCAGATTCAAGCAGAATAGCACCTAAGATAGCTTCTTCTAAATCAACTGCTTGCGGTGGTATCTTCCCTAAACCTCTATCCCAATCATTTTCATAAAATTTATCTTGTTTTCGATTGTTGCTGTACCCTTTTCTATCTTCCATAAATTTTCTAATAATTCTTTTAGTTCGGTAAATGCGTTTATCTGTTCAGTTACTTCTAATTTCGTGCTTATTGCACCATCTGACATTTTTGTTAATTTCTCAATGAATGAAGTTAGTTCGTCAAAATACATTTGCCTTTTATTTTCTCCAACTTCGCTCAATTCGTTTTTTGAGTAAAGCTCACTCAGGATAAAAATTTTAGGCGGATAAGAAATTCGGTAAGAAATCATTTAGCGTTTTGGGTTTTGCGTTCGTGTCTGTTTGTCTTCTATCAGATTCTTCTTTCAATTTTCTAATCGCATCAATTTCGTCTTGTTCTCTTTGTTTTCTAATCGCTTTTTGTTCGGGCGTTTCTTCTGCGGAGGTCGCAACATAGATTTTTTTCTTTTCTTCTTCTTTTTCAATAGTGAATAATTTAGGTGTATCAGCCAATCTCTTTTTCGTCCAGTTTGAAAAATGGATTAATGATTTTCCTTTAGGTCTTGGGTAAATACTACCCTCATTTCCAAGTTCAACTTTCAAAAATTCATTCAAGACTTTTTCAAATATTTCTCTGTGTGTTACGTCAGTCCATTTTCTAAACTGTCTCCAAACTTCATTTTCAGTTAGTAAATATTCTTTTGTCTGTTCTATGTCGAACATTCTACTGTTTTCAATTTCTTTTTTAAATTCCTGTTGTTGTTGTTGTACAAATTCGGGAACTTCGTTTTTTTGTTCGGGCGTTACAACAACATTATCTTTAGTTATCTTATCTTTTATTGTTTTATTATATGTCGGATTATTTTCCGAGTTATTTTCGGATTTATTTCCGAGTTTATTCGGATTATTTTCCGAGTATTCGGATTTACAACGATTCCAAGCCTTAGATTTTTCAGTTAAACACACATAATCTTTACCGCCAATTTTTGATATTAAAATGAGTTCTTTTTTCTCTAAACTCTTGTAATACCTGTACATTGTATCGGGCTTATCTGTCAATAATGGCAATTCCTCAATGGCTTTATTTTTTGATGCAAAGTAAAATACATTATCATCAATTACGGCTTTATTTGCCCAAGAAGGTAAGGAGTAAATCCACTCAAAAAGATAAGCCTCTTGTATAGATAAACCCCATTTTTTAGACGTAACATTGTCAATTAAACTTGTATATTTCATGTCAATTAATGATTGTTTTGATTAAAAAGGCATTAGTCCTGATTTGAAAAAATCAACTATACTACCATCGTTTATAAACCATTCAGATGCCAATCTCAAATCTTTATACTTTTTATGTATATCCTTTTCATAGCATCCACATTCTTTTATAACATAAAGAATGTTTAGTGAATTACTTGTAGCACATTGTAATTGTGCTAATCTGCTTTTCGGATTACTTGACCTTCCTATTTTTAAAGTATCAAAAGTTTCATCATGGATTAAATATAAATGGTCTTTTTTAATAATTATCTTTGGGTTGCTTCGTAAAGCAACGCATGATATAGAATCATAATATTCTTTATTTTTTTGTTCTGAATAGTTGTTTACTACTTTTTGATGTTTAATTGAGTTTTTCAATAGTTTAATTAAATGTTTCATTGAATCAATGTCTAATTCTTCATAAATATTAGGACTTCTCATTATCAAGCATTCACTTTTACCAACTAATAATTCTTCTATTAATAGAATTTTTCCAATCAGATTTTTCATATTTTTTTAAACAAAAAAAAGCCCCGAACGGTGGTAGACGTTACGGGGCTATGGTTCATTAAAAAACCAAGTCTAAATGTATTACACGGCTACCACACAATGCGACACATTTATAATACAAATATAGGGGGAAATGCTGAATAATCAAGCGGTTTTAGATAATTTTTCAATCTAAATCATTAGCCTTTAATAATTTACGAATACCGTCCAGTCCTTTTTGAAGTACCAACGTTTTTAAATAAATGTGAGAATCTCCATTTGGATTACTCCAAGAACTTTCCACGACAATAAACCACTCTTTGTCTATAAATTCCTGTTTTGGTATGTTGTTTTTCATTAAAACCCCCAATTCTCGCAAATTCTTAAATAGGGTTGTTCTGCCGTATTTCAATTTCAAGACTTTTGCCGTAGCCCCTAAATCAATAGCATCTTTACTATCTGTCACCGTGTCGTAAAAGTCCGCTTTTGGTTGCAATTCTAAAACCTTTTGTTCGGCAATAATGGCACGTTCTTCTGATTCTAAGGCTAAGAGTAGAATTTCTTTGCGTGATAGTTCTTTGGGTTTTGAAAGTTCTAATTTCATTGTTGCCCAATCGTCAATAATTACCATTCTTAACGTTGTGGAGTATCCGCTTGCAAGACAAAGAGAAAGGCGTTCATTTAATATAATTTCAGAGGTCAGTCCATTCTTTTCATTTACAACTACCTGACAATCAGAACTATTCATTTTTGAGCCGTCTTTTTCTAATTCAGAAATCATATTTCTAATATCACGAAGTACGTTACCATGCTCTTTACCTGTTTTTTCTGCAATCCTTTTACTTGACATTAAATTGCCAACTTTAACTAATTCGTTCATAATTTGAAATAAAAAAAGCTTTTGCAGGTCTTCGTGTTTGAACAGGGTACATTTTAAACCCAACACTAAACCTGCAAAAGCTAAATATCTTAAAATGTTTTTTGGCGTTCAAACCGTTCACAAATATACGAACTTTCTAAAACATTTCCTCAACTTCATGGTAAGTATCTTTTCTATCTTCGCAATCTTTTGGCATCATTTCCACGCTGTCATAATTAATTACATCGTGTTGGTTGATTTCCTGATAATGAGTAGCAAGAAAAATATTATTTTTGTATCGCCTATCCGTATAATTGAGGGATAGACGATACAATTGCGGTTATACACTCGTTGGGCGTGATTAAAGAAAGACTACCCATGATAGCGATTCCCAAAAGCATCTCCTTTGACAAACTGAATGACTACACGACACTTGTGAACTATAAATTTTAAGATATTTCCATACCAAATTTCATTTTGTTCAAAAAATGGTAGATGCTCCCAAATAACTCCTTGAAGAAAAAAATCATTGTTGATGTCAAAAAGATTTGAACAAATAAAATGTCCGCCATTCATGCCTAACAACACTAACCATTTACCTTTGATATTAATTAAGTTATACTTCATGTTAAGTAGTTTTTTTAATGTATAAGTTTAAATCTTTCCCAACATATAAAAGCACATTCCCAATAAAATTCACATTTGGCTTGTAAAATTGAACCTCTTTCAAAAAGCATTCGAGAGGATTTTCAGCTTCAATCAAGTGTTCTATAATTTTAGATTCACTTGCTCCATAATCACCAGCCAAACCTTTGAGAAATTTCAAACTTGTTGGCGTTAGCTTGTTTGTATTTCTGTCTTTCATTTCAATAATAGTTCAAATAGTTTAGCCATTGGTGGCGTAATTTTAATAGTTTCCTTTTCATAACGAGCAATATCTTTTTGACCGCTTACGCCTGAAAGCTCTGCCAGTTGAAGTTGCGTAAGACTCTTAGCTTTACGCAACTCTTTTAATTCTTCTCCTGTCATAATTTTGGTAACAATAAATACAAGTCAAAAATTTTTCCTAAATTACTAATTGACATTTGACTAATTCCATTAGTTAGATAGATATTTCCATCTTGAAATAGAATAAATTCGATTCTATCTTTATACTTTAAAAATTGAGATTCTTTATTATCTGAATCTAAGTAATGACCAATAGTTGATTTATCCTCGATTGATTTTAAATCAAGTTTTAAGCCTATACCATAAGCAAGTTCAATCAATTCTTTCAATTGAACTGATTGAACCTTTTTTAAGTCTAATTTCATAGCTTTTCAATTGTTGTATAGTCCATATTCCACCAAGAAATATTAACCATTTCTTTTCTTTCGTTCTCAATTTGACCACCGCAAACGTAATAAATTCCACCTGCATAGATTCCGCATGATTTCATGTTAGAATCTGATTTGTTGATTTTGATTATTGCTTCGTACATTTTCTTGCTTGTTTAAATTTAAATTCTTACACAAATATACCATAATGGTATTTAAAAAACAAGAAAAACTTCGGTTATTTTCAAAAATAAAACTGGTGAGCGAAAATTAACCACGCCCAACACTGTATTTATGAAAAATGGGGCTAACGGAAGTAATTGAACGATTGTAATTCTATTGAAAATTAGCAAGTCAGGGGCTGACGTTTTCCAAATTTCCCCTTCATCATAAATACTTTTTCGTTGGCAGAAACCTTAAATAAGGCACTCAAATTTGGAAATAACAGACGAGAATCTTTGATTATAAAATTTCTTTTCCCACTGCTCGAATTTCCAATCACAAAAAATGTCTTCGCCAATTTTTAAAGATAGATATTCCCTAATTTCCTTTATTATAAAAAACGGGCTTGTATGTTTTGATAAACATAAGTGGAGATGAAGGCATATTAAATTAATCCCAACACTTCCATAATCGCTATTTGCAGAACCTTCTATTCTTTCCCAAACAGCAAATTGGTTACTATGTATCTTGCAGGCATCTTGCCAATAATCAAGATAATTAAAATATTGACGTTGCGATAAAACAACATCGTATAAATGCCCAAAATCTTTTGAGCCAATATAACTTGTAACTCTACACATAATTAATTGAAAAATAAAGGCATCTGCCAACATGATATTGAATAAATTGGGGGCTGACGGAATAAGGCTAATCATCTGTTTTTTTAATCTATCAGAAGAAAGTAATTGAAACATCAGATTTTCAAAGCCCCCAACTTCTTCAATATCTGTTCGTTAGCACCAATTTTAGAAAGACAGCGTAACATATATGAAACATATACCCCCGACATTAGGACAATCTTCATTTCATTGCCCACATTGTGGAGTTTTATCTGAACAAACTTGGTCAAACGAGATAACCTGCTATTATATTGGATTATTGCCAAATGGACATAATGCGAGAACCTCGTACAACTTACAGAAATCTTTAACTTCAAAGTGTGGACATTGTAAGGATATTTCACTTTGGGTAAATCAAAAAATGGTTTATCCGTTGACTGGGAATGTTGAAATGGCAAATCCTGACTTACCAGACGATATAAAAAACGATTATAATGAAGCCAAAGACATTGTAAATATTTCGCCTCGTGGTGCAGCAGCATTATTACGACTTGCTGTACAAAAACTTTGTGTTCATTTAGGTGAAAAAGGAGAGAATATAAATAATGATATAAAAAGTCTCGTAAAGAAAGGTTTGCCTGAGACAATGCAACAAGCACTTGACAGCGTTCGAGTTGTAGGGAATAATGCTGTTCACCCTGGAAAGATAGATTTGAATGATGATATTGAAATTGCATACGCATTATTTGGGTTTGTGAATATTATTTGTGAAATGCTTATTAGCCAACCGAAAAAAGTTAAAGAGTATTACGAAAAACACATACCCGAAAACATTAGAAACGGAATTGAAAAACGAGACAGTTAATTTTTCCATTGCTTAAATACTTCTTCAATTGACAAATCTTTTTTTGACATACAAAATTTTCCAAACGCAATTAAATCTTCAACAGAATAATTGCCAAGACTATCGTGCATTGCCAACAAGTCGCCTTCTTTTGAGTAAACCTCAAAGACTGACCTTATTGGACTTAATTCGTTTTGACCTGTACCTTTTTTTGACAAATCTGAAACGACTAATTCTTTTACTTGTATCATATATTTTTACTTTAAATATTTTTTTTTAAACTGACAGTCAGAAGAAAAACTGGTGCTAACATAGTATTTATGAAAAAGGGGGCGGACGGAAGTGATTGAACATCAGTAAATTAATCAACATTTGCACCAGCGGACGGGATACTATGAAGCAGTTGGAAGTTACTCAACTTTGGAACAAAACCCAGCAACAGTTACGGGCTGACGAGTTCCAAATTCCCCCTTCTTCATAAATACTTTTACGTTAGTGGCAACCCGATAACTGCACTTTCCAACCTTAGCGAACAACAATTATTTACCCTCAAAATTAATCAAAATTTCTAACTTTATATGGCATTATCACAAGTAAACCGCACGATACACTACTATGATTTAGACTTTACTTACACAGACAGTTTAGAAGATGATGAAACTAAATTCAAATCATTTTTCACGTCGATTATTAACCTTTCAACTCAAAAAGACTCAGTTCGGTATCAATATTTTAGCGAAAAATATATTTATGTTCAAGACATTAAATTTGACCCACAATACAAAATGGTATTGGGAAAAGTTAGATGTATTCGCAAAGATGTATTTCCTGAAATAATGAATACCCAAACAGATGATGTAAGAGGGATTGAATCACTCGAAAGTGAGGGAATAGTAGAAACAACTCACTTTGTTATTGACTATTCTAAACCAACGAAAACCCTTGCAATTGAGTACAACCAATTTGGCTCAAAGACCCAAGACCTACTTAACTATTTATCTTCAATCGGACAATCCACAGATAAAGTTGTTGAAGTAAAATGGAGGTCGGTTGTTAAAGACGACTTGAAAACCTATAAAGACAGAATGGGTCGATTTTCTGAATTAATAGTAAAAGTTCATAAAGAAAATCTCAACGAATTAAAAGCACTTAATGGTTCTCTATATTCAGCAATGGAAACAGCCATAGAATTTTTCAAACCAGAATATGCGACATTGAAATTAAAATTTGATTATCAAAAACGTGAAGACACAAGCGATGCTCAGAATATAATCAATGACGTTATGAAAAAACTGATAGGTAAAAAGGAAAACACCCAGCTATTCAACATCCTTACCGTTCGTGCAGAAGATATTGAAAAGAACAATATTTTAAGTACCTTTGACTTACTTATTGACAGGGTGAAAACTGAAATAAAAGTACAGAAAAAAGAAAAATATAAGACAATCGTTTCTGAGGACATATTCCAAAAAATGAAATCAGAACTTTACAAAGTAATTCATTCGTGAAAAAAATTAGAAACAAAATATTAGATTTTTACTTAAAATTTCCGTTATTTTCAGATGGGATTCTTTTATTCGTACTCTATATTTTGCACAATAAAGTGAGTCTTTTTAATTTTATTCTGATAGATAAAAATAATCAACTCAACATTTTATCAAATCTAATTGGCACATCAGTTTCGCTTTCGGGTTTTATTCTTGCTGCATTGACAATTATAGTTACTTTCAAGTCAAACATCAAAGCAAAAATGATTGAAGAATCTGCAAATCCTTTGGAAATGATTTTTTCAAGCGTACACTATCCAAATATTGTTAGAGCGTTCAGAATTGCTATTTCAGAATTTTCAGTTTGCTTTATTGTACTTTACATATTTTGGGCATCCTCTGACAATTTTTCGATTCATTCTATAAACTTAATTGTATGCTCGGGAATACTAATTATCTCAATGACAATTCTTAGGAGCTTATTGGTTTTGTTTAAAATTCTTGTCATGGAGAATATAAAGTAATGAACATTGACAGTTGGAATCATCGGACGACACAAAACGGGAAGCCACTAACATAGTATTTATGAAAAAGGGGGCGGACGTAAGTAATTGAACATCAGTAAATTAATCAACATTTGCACCGTCGGACGGAATACTATGAATCAGTTGGAAGTTACTCAACTTTGGAACAAAACCCAGCACCAGTTTCAGGCTGACGAGTTCAGAATCCCCCCTTCTTCATAAATACTTGTACGTTGTGTGCAATCAAATGAGAGAGGAACTAACATCGCTCCATCAAAATTTTTAAAGCCTTGACAAGACAATTATGGTCAAATCCGTATTTTCCACGGGTCAAGACAAACTTATGATTTAGCTGATAATCTGTAAAATCTGTATCATCATCAAGAATCACATAATTTGTAACATAGTCATTCATTTGTAGCCATGTTTCAATTTCTTCGCCACGTTTTACGTTCAAAATTGGCGTTACATCAATAACATCAATAGGAATACCACGAACTTTAAACATATCTTTCATTCGTTGCAATCCAGCTTTACGCCACGTTGACGAAATGACTACTTTTGAGTTTGTGGTATCAGCAAGATAAATTAGGCAATCGACTGCAAAAGGGTCAAAAATAGCCCCAAATTCATCTTTTGACTTAAACCAGCCGTTTGTTTTTTTCCACATTCCGTGGGCTTGGACACCGTGATTAGGAGTATTCAAAACTCCGTCAATGTCGAGAAATATTACATTCATAGTACAATTTGACACGATAAAAATTGAATGCACACAACATGGTGCAAATGAAATGGGGTCGTATGTGTTTCAATCTTGCGGACGGGAACTACTCATCTTTGGAACTCTACCGAACATTAGGAATTACCCCAATTCATTTGCACCTGTACGTTGGTGGCTATTATAAAAAAACTATCCTTGAAAGCACGATTGATTTAAAAAGTGTAACTTTGTAAGTTGAAACCCAAATTTACAAAACAATGGACGAACTTATCAAATCAGACGGAGAAAAATTGACATTTGAAGATTTTAAAAATGAAAATGGAATAACTTACTGGTGGGCATCAGACCTGTTACAAATGCTTGGATATGCTAATTTAAAGGCTTTTCAAAGTGTTTTAGATAGAGCGACAAAAGCGTTTGTATCTCTTAATATTCCGCATTATGAAAATATAATTGCAACATTGAGAGATATTAACGGCATTCAAGTACAAGACTTCAAATTGACAAGATTTGCGTGTTATATTACTGTTATGAATGGAAACCCTCAAAAAATTGAGGTTGCTTCGGCTCAGGCATATTTTGCGAAACAAACACGGAAATTTGAGTTATATTTTGAGAATAGCAATGAAATTGATAGGCTATTAATTAGAGAGGAACTTACAGAGGGAAATAAGTCATTAGCATCGACAGCAAAGCAAGCAGGCGTTACAGATTATGCAAGGTTTGCCAATGCAGGATATTTGGGAATGTACAACATGGAAAGTTGGAAATTAGCAAGTAAACGAAATGTTAAGAAAGAAAAGTTATTTGACACTATGGGGAGAACCGAGCTTGCTGCAAACTTATTTAGGCTAACCCAAACAGAGGAGCGTATTAAAAGTAAAAAAATAAGTGGACAGGCGAACCTTGAACAAAATCATTTCCAAGTTGGTCGAGAAGTTCGTAAAATAGTAAATGAAAACGTTGGACATACACCAGAAAACCTTATCCAAGAGAAAGAATTGCCAAATGTCAAAAAAGAGTTAAAAGAAGGTTACAAGAAAATGTTAAAGGAAGATTCACCACAAAAGAAGAAAAAATAACAGCCACCAACATAGTATTGTTTCTATGGCGGGCTGACGGAATTAACTCAACTTGGGTAATTCTATCGGGCTTTTGTTTCGGCTGACGGAAACTGACCCAGCATTAGTAAGTAATTAAAAAATCAGTACATTAATTAGCATTTGTTACGGGCGGAACGTTTCCAAAATCCGCCACAGCAACAATACTTTTTCGTTAGTGGCAATTTTGAGCAACATTGGTGTCAATGATAATCGGCTCAATAAAAGTCCCTAACTTGTATTTTTGATTTTCTCCTTTTGGATATGGTTCAATTCCGTAATTTAGTTTTTTCATATACTCTTTCTTTTTTGTTTTACTTGTTGCAAAATAAATATATCGGTGTTTTGCACTTCTGTACTTTCTTAAACCATTTTGATTATCATTATCATAATGCCTTGAATGTTTACCGCCTTCAACATACTTATCAGTTCTACTTTTTGTTTGCCCTGTATAAAACCAGTTTGTAGCTTGGTAAATATATCCATTATGGTTCATTTGAGTATCAGCATAAGAAACTAAAATTAAATCTTTTGCTTTCAATTCATTTAAGCACCAAGCCACAAATTTAGATAGTTGTATTTCTATTTCACCATCAACACAAAGGCGGTTTAATTCAAATACCTTTTCGCTATATTCTTTGCCACAAACACCAATACATAAACTATTACTTGCAGGTTTTCCAAATGTACATACTGCTTTCAATTCGTTATTTTCAAAGTAACCAAAAGAAAAAGTAATACTCGGTTTTCTGCCTGAATAATGGCGAGGCAATAAAAAATCAACCGCTTGTTTATACGTAATGGAAGAAAAACTGCCACTAACACGTGCTATAAGAAATAGCGGGTTCGGTGGTATATTCAACATTTCGTTTTCAAATAAACTTTTCTGCATAATTCAAATTTTAGTTTTCTAAATCCGCTACTTCTCATAGCACCATACGTTGTGTGCCATTTTAAAACAGCAAATAAACAGACAAATCAATGACAGAAGAACAGTTTAATCAAATTGCCCAACAACTTAGCTCTATTTCAAATAACCAATTAAAAATTATAAAAAAAATAGACAATATTCAGACAGACATAGATAAGTTAGAGCGAAACCATAAAATTCTTGCAGCCGACCAAGATGTTTTGTTAAGCGAAGTCAAAATTATAAAAAATGCCGTTAAAAAGTAGTTATTTGACAAATTGAGACACTCAAAGCCGTAGCATCTTTATCGTCAAATCTTGGATTTCTTGCAGTAAAGTCAACTGTCAAGCCATGGGATTCAGCTTCCTGAACAAGGGTGTTAAGTTCCGACACGGCGTTTCTAATAATTTCAGATACTTGCAATTTTTCTAATGGTAATTCCATGACTTTAAAAAATTTAAAATGAAAAATAGTTTAATTATTTTTCAAATATAACACATTTTCCGACAGGACAAACCATATCATGCGACAGACTTTTAAAGAAAATTAAGTTTAAAAACCATCCCCCGACAGGGTACGACACTTGGGCTGACAGGACAACTAAAACGAGTTTGCAAAACATCCCCCGACAGGGTACAACACTTGGGCTGACAAATAAAAACGGCACACAACACACGGTTCATGCTGAAAAGGCGGACGGAAGTAACTCATCAGACGACACTAAATTGATTAGGAATATTATTTGTTAAATTTTTGCACTCAAAACTGGTGGACGTATATTTCTGTGTTTTCATTGTTTATTCTCATTGCTTTCGTGTTCAATTCTCTCTAAAGTTCTATTTAACTTATAGTCTCTCATTGATTCCACATCTTTCCTAAATTCAGCACCGTTTAAGATAAATAAGTGGTCTATTACGTTCAGAATGTCGGCAGTTTCTCCAATTAATTGTTTAGTAATTTTCCTGCCTAAATCTGTTCTTGCTAATTCTACTGAAAACTCCCCTACTTCTTCCAAAATTTTAAATCTTTGTCTTGATTCTCCGTAGTGTTTTAGTATTTTAATTGATATTTTTTTTCTTTGTGTTTTTGTCATTTTTAAGCGTGATAAACGTTTTCTGATAACTCATACTTGTGTAACAATGCAGTCCATTCTTTTAGATACTCCTGAGCGTGTTCTGTACTAAATTCACCTAAACGATAAGATATTTTCATTGATTCAGTTGTCATATCTACTGCTGTATTAAGCATATTCATCTTTTCGTCAAGTGTCTGTGCATCATCACCTTTATAATAGTTTGACATAGACTTTTCAATTAGCCTTTTTAAGTTATTTACGGCAAATTTCAAAGCACCCGTAAATATAAAACTGTCGTTAAATTCGAGTATCTCAAACTGATAAGACAAAAGAGTGAGTGTTGCAAGAATGTTCATCTTTTCGTCTTTTTGTGTTTCGGTGCAAAGGTGCTTTATTTTTGGTTTATTCATTTTTTTTAAATTATTTTTAAAATGTAATAATTGTACATAATTAATTGAACATTAGCTTTTCTTTTAATAATTGCTCAACCTTTTCGTCTTCATACTTTCCGTACCAAACACTTTGTACAATGCCGAAGTTATACGACCGTCCAATTTTCGGAGTTATCTTCATCTCATTTAATTGATTTGAAACATCTGTAAATAACTGCGTTTGCGTCATTCCTCGTGCAATAAAACCTTTTAAGTAGGTTAGCCCTTTTTTTTCTACAACTTTACTTTTCTTTGTCATAATTGATTATATATAAAGATTAACAATACAATATTATAATATATTATAATATAAACAAAGTGTTTTTCAAAAAAAATAGTGGACTTCAAAAACGAAGACCACTATATACATCACTAACCACTTTATTATCGTATAATTCCTTAGTTACAAAGCTAAATACAGTACAAATATACTGCGTTTTAGCAAATATTTAATTATTTTAAAAAATAAATCACAAAACATTTTGTTTACATTATAATATATTATAATATTACATCATCAAACAGCAATAACAAATCTAAACAATACTAACATGACAGCTACCGCAGGATATTCAATCGAAATTATTACTAATGACAACATTCAAAAAGTTTTAAGAATGGATGATTGGAAAAAGAAGAATGAAATGAGAGTAAAACAATGGATGTTGGGGGAATCGACAGAGGAAGAAGAAAATCCAAGAGAAAATAAAGGAATTGATTTATC
>Ga0209353_10000249_pt1 | contig 33722 bp, 32 predicted proteins | sample LauGreSpBDMM15SD_2_FD_187561 | JGI IMG/M metagenome (GOLD analysis project Ga0209353, IMG submission 187561) | Freshwater lake microbial communities from Lake Michigan, USA - Sp13.BD.MM15.SD (SPAdes) (version 2) | ecosystem: Environmental > Aquatic > Freshwater > Lake | place: Lake Michigan... | reverse complement strand
TAGTATCTGCACCATTAGCAGATCAAACTACATACGCAACGTTTAAAGGTCAATATAATATTGCAATGATTTATGCAGTAGACGATATTGTTCTTTACAATAACGCCTATTACAAGTGCATTTATAATTTTAATAATACAGTAGCAGGTGTGTGGAATGGATCACGATGGGAACAAGTATTTTCAATAAATCAACGTATAGCAACAGGCAAAGTATTTGTCTATACCTTAACTAACAATTCATATATTTTAACTCAAACGTTATCAGCTACTGGCAATGCTGCCACGTCAAATCAACGATTTGGAGATAGCGTAGCAGTATCCGGAAACGGCAAATATTTGGCCATTGGCTCTACATTATATGACGGTACTAACATAGACCAAGGTAGAGTATTAATTTATGATCAAGTAGGTACTAATTTTAATGTATATCAAGAACTAGTTAGTAATAATCCTGAGACGGCAGAGTTCTTTGGTGCAAAACTAGCATTTATGAACAACTACGAAACACTGGTAGTGTTCAGCGCCAACGGCGACAGCTACAAGTCTACTGTGTTTGATACCGACTCTACAATATTTGACAACGGGGTAATGAACTTAGTTGAAGATATTATTGACAGCGGTCGAATTGATGTATATGATAGGTATGCTACTAAGTGGATATACAGTGAAAGTTTACAGACTGATGCTGTTATAGGCGACGGCTACGGCACTGGATTTACAGTTGGTTCTAACACCATCTTAATAGGTGCACCTTATGCTACAGATAGAACTTTAAATTCAGGTTTAATTTTTAGTTATGAAAAACCAGCACACACATTAGCATGGACTCAAATTCAAACCGAAGAAGATAAACCAGACATCTCTAAGATTAAGAAAGCGTTTTTATACAATAAGAGAACAAACAAGCTAATAACTTACCTAGACATTATTGATCCAATCCAAGGCAAAGTTCCAGGAATTGCAGAACAAGAAATCAAGTTTAAAACTTATTATGACCCTGCAACATACACTGTTGGTACAAGTGCTGTAAAAGTTGATGACGGACAGGCATGGACAACTACTAAAGTTGGCATGCTATGGTGGGATTTAACTCGTGCTAAATTTATTGACAGCTACGGCGGCGATGTAGTGTATCGTAACACCACATGGAATACATTGTTTGATACTGCAAGTATTGACATATACGAATGGGTAGAGACTAGTTTAAAACCTGCAGAGTGGGATAAAAGAGCTGATACCGAAGCTGGATTGTCATCAAATATCAGTGGCACAAGTCTATATGGCAATTCAGTTTATAGTGTTAAGAAACGATATGATAACGTTTCTAAAACTTTTAAAGAAACATATTACTTTTGGGTAAAGAATAAAAAAACAATACCTAACGTACAAGACAGACGGATGAGTGCTTCTGACGTTTCCGGATTGATTTCTAATCCAAAAGGCCAAGGATACAAATACCTTGCGCTAACAGGATTAAATTCATTTAGCTTGGTTAATGTTAAGCCATTGCTACAAGACACTGATGTTGTGTTGTCTGTACAATATTGGACCATTGACAAGACTGATCAAAATATCCATAGCGAGTGGCGCCTAATAAGCTCAGACGAAAATACAGCACTTCCTGCTAGCATTGAAGAAAAGTGGTTTGACAGTTTGTGTGGCAAAGATCAAAATAATCGCGTAGTACCTGATTTAAATCTTCCACCTAAATTACGATACGGCGCAGAATTCCGCCCACGTCAAAGTTTGTTTGTTAATCGCTTTGAAGCTCTAAAACAATTTGTTGAACGTGCAAATAGTGTCATGTTAACTAATCAAATTGTTGAGACTCGTGACATTTTAGCATTAAGCAGTTATGACCCACAACCAAGCATTATCACAGCGTTATACGACGAAGTGTTTGATACTGATGCAGAATTAAGATTTGCCAGTGTTAGTACGTTTAAAGCACCTTCTTTATTACCTATAATTCAAGACGGTTCTATAGTTGGGGTAGAAATTATTGAAGCTGGTAACGGATATGTAACTGCGCCCTATATAACAGTTAAGGGTAACGGACATAGTGCAGAATTACAAGCATTAATTAATAGTCGAGGTCAAGTTGTTGGCGTAAAAATTATTGAAGAAGGTAAAGGTTATGACAGCGCAACTGTTTTGGAATTAAGAAACTATTCTGTTTTAATTCGTAGTGATAGTCAAGCACTCAACAGGTGGAGCATATATGCATACACTCCAAACTCTAGAACATGGTCTAGAACTCAAAGTCAAGCATATGATACTCGCCGCTATTGGAACTATGCTGACTGGTATGCTGCCGATGTTAACCAATTTACATTAGCAGATTTTTCAGTTGAAACAATTAGTGATATTAATAATCTAACAGTTAAGATTGGTCAATATGTTAAAGTTAGAACTACTGGCTCAGGCGGCTGGGACTTGTTACAAAAATACGCTGATAGTATTAGTATTGACTGGACACAGAGTTATAAAGTAGTAGGTAGTCAAAACGGAACAATTCAATTAAGTAGTGAACTTTATAAATTTTCAGACACTACTTTGGGATTTGATGGTGCGTTATTTGATGGTGACACTTTTGACAACACCGCAGTTATTGAATTAAGAATTATTCTTGAGACTTTAAAGAATAAAATCTTTATTGACACTTTAAAACAAACTTACTTAGATTTATTCTTTGTATGCTTACGTTATGCATTGTCTGAACAGACGTATTTAGATTGGGCATTTAAAACTAGCTTTGTTAGAGCTCAACATAATGTTGGACCTTTAAAACAAAAAGTTACATTTAATAACGATAACCTTGCAGATTTTGAAGCATACATTGCAGAAGTAAAACCATACAGAACTCAAATTAGAGAGTATGTTAGTGAATACACTGCAATAGATCAAACTGAAACTTCAGTAACTGACTTTGATATACTTCCTGTTTATAGAGAAGGAAAAACACTTCCAGTTGCAGTAGCCAACGTTAACGGTGACATTCAATCGTTAGAACCGGCTATTTTAACTTATCCTTGGAAGTACTGGCTAGATAATGTTGGATTTGAAATTTTATCTATTAAAATTGTTGACCAAGGTAGTGGATACATTACTGAACCCGTGGTTAGAATTATTGATCCAGATACACAAAGTACCTCAACCGCCGCCACAGCTAGAGCATTTATTTCTAACGGTAAGTTATCTAGAATAGTATTACTAACATCCGGCAAAGGCTATCTAACAACTCCAACTATAGTGATTGACGGCGGCCTTGATATTGACGGGACTCCAGCAAGGGCAATTGCAATTATTGGCAATAGTGTTGTTCGTAGTAATCTTATCAAAATGAAATTTGATAGAACTAGTAGAACATATTTTATTACAGAATTAGAAGAGTCGGCAGCATTTACTGGCACAGGCAATCAATTACAGTTTGCACTAAAATGGGCTCCAGATATTAGAATTGGAAAAAGTTTAGTAAAAGTTGACGGAGTAGAAGTGTTGAGAGCCAACTATAAATTAGCCGTCAACAAATCCACAGTTAGGGGATACACTAGTTATTATGGAACATTGACATTTGAAACTCCACCGGCCAAGGCAGCAGTTATCACTATTGATTATATTAAAGATTGGTCGCTACTAAGCGCCGCAGATAGAATTCAATACTACTACGATCCAAAAACCGGCCAACTTGGTAAAGACCTAGCACAATTAATGACTGGTGTTGATTATGGCGGTGTAATTATCACTGGTTTAGATTTTGGCATATCAACTGGTTGGGATAGTGTTCCGTATTTCTCTGATAGATGGGACGAGATCGATCCTACCTTTGATGACTACATTATTAAAGCAGGCTTAAATTCAAACGAATTTACTTTGCCATACATTCCAGAATACGACACAGTTATTAACATATACCATAACGGTATTAGGATTGACGACTTAAACTACGGTACAGAACAACAGACTAATATTAATGCTACAATGCAAACATTTGTAGGAGATGGTATTATCAGCACAATATCGTTACCGTCAATTGCAGTTACAGTTGATACAGATTTAATTGCGGTGCAAGGCGCAACAGCAATTCAGTTGACTGATGTATTAACTATTCAACCTGGTAGTTTAGTGTTGTCACCTAATGTAATTGTTAACGGATCAACGGTTATCTTTGTAACAGGTAATGTTGTTCCGTCATCAACTACTGGGTCAATTAACGACACTGTGTTAACTGCACCTGGCCTAACAACTTACGCAACAGGTATGAAAGTAACTGGTATAGGAGTTGCGGCAGATACTTATATTGTATCCGTTACTCCTGGCGTACAAGGTATTGCAGAAATTCAAAAGATTTTAGTAACTGGTACCGCTACCGGCCCTGTATCGTTCTTGGGATCAGTAGTGCCAAGTGTAGTATCTGGCAATACTGCTAAACAAGTAGTTAACAGGATTGTGTCAAACAGAGCAGGCATAATTTCTGCTTGGAACAGTCTAAATCCTACTCGTATAATTCAAGAGTTAGAAATTGATCTTTTTGAGGACGGTGACTCGACCATCAAAGTAACCTATAGTCTATCTTCTGGAAATGTACCAAATCTACCTCAGCAGATCAGTAATGGTATTAATTTTGGAAATAGTGTAACTTCAAGAAGTGGTCTTGCAGGCACAGTTTCAACGGCAGTAATATCAGTTAGTCAAGTTGTTGGACCAACAATGTTAACCTTTACGCCTGTAATAGAAATTTCTAATGCTATTTTAGCAGATATATCGTCATTATCAGAACTAGTTGTTGGTAATGTATCTGTGTTTACTGCTGGAAATCAATTAAAGAATTCAACAAAAATAACAGTAAGTAATGCTACCGGGGTTAACGAAGGCGACATAGTAAGTTCTTTACTAGAACGCATTACAACATCTGCAATATTATCAAACACTGCGGTAGTTGATATTGATCCAGTAACAAACATTGTAACATTATCTACTCCTTTATCTAGCGAAATTCCTGCAGGCACTGCATTAACTTTTGGTTATAACAAGTTAGCGTTCCGTAAGAGTACTAGTGACGGATCAATTAAGCCACAAGAAGTTGATTATGATACTAGTTTATCAGGTGGTGCATTTGTAGGATCTGCACTAACAAGTGCAACAGGTCTTGCTCCAGACGATATTATTCTAGATGGTGACGGCTTAGTAACACCAACAACTAGTTCTGATCTAGAAGAAGTTGTTCCAGGTCAAATCTTAGATGCTGTTGCAATTAAAGTATTTTATAGACCAACATCTGGCGCCGCAAATATTCGAGTTGATAATCATATTGCCAACGGTACTACTCAAACGTACTCGTTTAATCAATATATCAACAGTTCAGAAGCAGTATTGGTAAAAGTTGACGATACTATCCTTACTTTAGATGACGACTATCAAGTAGATTACAGGAATCGAACAATAGAGTTATCAGCAATACCGCAGGTAGGTGCAATAGTTTCTATATTCAACTACGGATTTAATGGATCTGGTGTGCTAGACATTGATTACTTTGTAGGAGATGATGATACATTTGAATTTATTACCAAAGCTCCTTGGTTAGACACAGTGTCCGCAATAGCTTATGTTGACGGACTAGTAGAGCCTTTTGAATTATTTCAAACAGACGACACATATGACAGTGTCAACACAGTTGGTATTAGATTTGGTGCCACACCAGTTGCCAATGCAATTATAAATTATGTGATTGTTGACAATAAAAATGAAACGTTTAGTTTAGTTAAATCTGAACGATTTGTTTCGAACGGAACAGCTACAGTTTTTAACTTAGAAAATCCTGTAGGAACAACAGAACCGTATGCACCTAATGTAATAGTTAGGGCAGGGCAGACAATTCTAGCACCTGCTAACAATGTTTACTTTACTATTGGTAAAAATAAACTTAATTACACAATTGATCAAACTAAAGCTAGACCGTATGAGCCAGACATGGATGAAATACTTGTCTATGTAGATGGTGTTCAACTGCAAGTAAATGTAGACTACATTATCGATCCAGCAGGCATCACAGTTAAGATCAATAGAACAGTATACAACAATAACAAAGGAAAATTATTAGTAATCAGTATCATAAACAATCAACAATATTTGATGACAGGTACGTCTTTAGTGTTAATGCAGCCCCAGCCTACTGGCACAGAAATTGAAGTAGTTAATGCTTACAAACATCAAGTGCTAGATATACACCGTACAAGTATTTCAGCTAAATCTGATCTAAGTTACGAGCCTGACACAGTTGAGTATTATAATTTTAATAATATCCTTAGTGGTTATATTAAACTTGACCGACCAGTGATTGACGATGCTGGGGTGTGGGTTACTAAAAACGGACAACTGTTAACTCCTAGCGTTGATTATAAACTCAACTCAGATAAACAGAGTATCACATTATTAAATACTGTTGCAGTCAATGATAAAATTGATTTAATCACGTATTCAACTAATGTTTACCAACAGACTATGAGTTATATGCAGTTTAAAGACATGTTGAATAGAACACACTTTAAACGTCTAGCGTTACGCAAACAGACAAGGTTAACCCAACCGTTGAATTTTTATGATTTTGAAATTTATGTAGAAGATGCATCAACATTTGATGTGCCTAACATGAGTAAAAATTTACCAGGAGCAGTAGAAATCAACGGCGAACGCATTGAATATTTTGAAAAAGATGGTAACGTTTTACGAAGATTAAGAAGAGGTACACTAGGTACAGGAACTGCACAAGTATATCCAAGAGGTACTAAAGTTCAAGATATTGGACCAAGTGAAACTATTCCGTATCGTGACGAAACACAAGTCCTACAGTTTACTTCGTCAGGTAGCAATACCTTCAACTTAGAATTCTTACCAACAAAGTCTAACACTGAATGGTCTTTTGCCAATGGGTTTACTTCAACTATTCCTACAGGCTACGGACAGTCAAATGATATAGAAGTGTTTGTTGGCGGCTATGACAACAGTCAAATATGGATACCGTCTACAGTTTATCAAGTAGATACTATAGTTCAAGTTGGCAGTTACAATTATAGATGCGTGACTGCGCATACATCTAGCACTAGATTCTCGCTAGACTCAGCTTACTGGCAATTCTTTGTAGGCAACATCAGACTTAAAAAACATCCATTCAAAGTACATAATGTTGGCATTCACAGCGAAAGTCCCGAGGGAGATGTACAATTTGACCCTGACTTTGCAGTTGACGGTGACACAACAGCAGTGAGACTAACTCATGCTCTTGATCAAGGAGTTAAGGTCACAGTGGTTAAGAAGACCGGCAGATTGTGGACTGGTATTACATACAATCCTACACCTGCTGTGTTTGATGGGGTAGAAACTGATTTTGACACAGGTACTACTGTGTTTGATCAAAGAGACAGCGCAATACTTTCTCAAGCAAATAGAAATATTATTGAGTTCTTGAGAGCAGAACCTGGAATATGGTATTCTGGTTCTAAAAACGTAATAGGTACAGCAACTTACGATTCGTCAACTACAACGTTTGACGGTACCGAAACAAAATTTGATAAAGGGAATTAATTAAAATGGCAAAACAAATTATCAATGTTGGTGCTCGTAATAACGATGGTACAGGCGATTCGTTAAGAGTTGGAGCAACCAAGGTTAACGACAACTTTAGTGAAATTTATAATCTACTAGGTGACGGCGAAAATTTAAGTGTTGTTTCTAGAATTACTGCTGGCATAGGTCTAGCAGTTGGTAACAATACTGGAGCAGTGCTAATTACAGGTCGTATTGCGTCCGGTAACGATCTAGGAATGATTAAGGTTGGTGAAAATTTAACAATTAGTCAAGACGGAACATTGAGCGCACAGCAAACAGAATATATTTTACCCACAGCATCGTCTACTGTGTTGGGAGGTGTTAAAGTTGGTTCGGGGTTAGCAATAAATCAAGGTGTACTTAGTAACACTGTGTCAGCATACACTCTTCCAACTGCATCTACTAGTTTACTTGGTGGAGTAAAAGTTGACGGCACTAGTATTACAATTAACAACGGTGTTATCAGCGGAAGCAATCAGTATTCTTTACCAACAGCAACTGACAGCATACTAGGCGGCATAAAAATTGGCGCTGGCTTATCTATTAGTCAAGGAGTTGTTAGCGTAACTGGCACTAGTAATTTGGCCACAGTGGCTACTACAGGCAGTTATAATGATTTATTAAACCAGCCAGCTCTGTTCAGCGGCGCATATGCAGACTTGAGTGGCACTCCGACTATTCCTTCTGCACAAATACAAAGTGATTGGAATCAAGCTAGTAATGTAGCATTGGATTTTATTAAGAATAAGCCAACTATTCCATCTGCATATACACTGCCCACAGCAACAACAAGTGTATTAGGTGGTGTAAAAGTTGATGGTACAACTATCACTATTGCCGATGGAGTTATTAGTTCAGTTAGTACAGATCCTAACCTTTGGGTTGAAACATTTGCAATGGCTCCTCTAGAGGAGGGTATTGTACAGATAGCAACCAGCGTGGAATATGATGCAAGTGGAAATATTTTTGCCTTGTTCAGCCATTATGTACCTGGACCTGATACCAACTCTTCCGACGACGACATAACTTATACCTCTGTGGCCAAGTTAACCCCCGCCGGTGCTGTAATATGGAGGGTTCGTTTTGCTAACACTCTAAACACAGACGGGTGGGGCTTGGCCTATGACAGCGCCGACGCTGTATACATTGCCGGTCAACAGCGTCCAACCTCGCTGACCTATAGATCTGCCACACTGACTAAGATAGACGCAGTTGATGGCAGCATAGTATGGGGCAAAACCTACGATTTTGGATACTATAGCGGTAGTCCTGTAGTAGATGTAGACGTTGACGGTAATCCTATTATGGTAGGCTATGCTGACAACAGTATAGATAGTATGATCGTTACTAGTAAAATTGATCAAGCAGACGGCACAGTAATATGGTCAAAGACTCTAGACGGCCAGGGCGACGATCAAGCCTATGGTATGGCTGTGGGTCCTACAGGGGAAATTGTTACTATTGGTTATGTTGATAGGATCGGAGTACAAGATGCAGTTGCAACAGTTGTTACAATACCGCCAACTAACCCTAATTGGACAGACGCATACAGTGTTTCTAATGGCAGCTTTTCGTGTGATATCACTTTTGCTAGTCCAGGCAATCCAACATTCAGCAACGTTGTAGACACTGTGGGTAACAGAACAATAGGAGACACACTAGTAACTGTAATGGGTTCAGATCTTGGAGGGATGGACGGTGATGATGATATGATTATCAATGTTGCCACTTTAGCTCCAAACGACACAGTCAATCGTATGATTGTGATCAAGTATGCTGCCGACGGTACTATTACTTGGCGCAAAGCTGTGCAATTTGACATAGGTTTAAATTGCACAGGAGCAGATGCTGACATTGATGCAGCCGGCAACATTTACGTGTGCGGCAATTACGATACGCCAGGCGAAGACGTGGCAATGGGGTTGCTCAAACTGGACAGTAGTGGAGTTAAACAATGGAGTAGACGAGTACAAGGTGACTGTCTTGACTTTGCTACCAGCGTAGTAGTAGGTCCCGACAACAACTTGTACTTGAGTGGTGTTACAGGTAGGTTCGGTCTTTCAGATTTTGTCTGGGTTGTAGCCAAGTATAGTACTACTGGTACAGTGATATGGCAACGCTTAATCGATAATACTGCCAGTTGGACATTTAACGGTGGAATATTTTTTAATAACTCAGGTGGTAGTAATCTTGCTGTGAGAAACGAATATGTAGCATTGGCTGGCGGGTTTGCCAATCTTGACCTCAATGAGTCGTCAACGGCTACGGTGGTACAAATTGACACCAACGGTACTATGTTTACCGTAAGCGATTGGGCTATTACAGGTGCTTTATTTACAGGCTTGTTAAATGCTACAGCTAGTGATATTACAGTGGTTAACGTTGGCAAGACTTCAAACACAGTGACGCCAGGAGTGGCTGATTTTGTTGTTCAAGAAGATGCCACTAACTTCTTATCTGTCACACAATATAACCCAAGCGCCATCGAAAACGCCAGTAGTATAAACAACGGTGCATATTCAGTAAGTGTTAACACGAATGGTGTTGTCACTATGGCAACAAGCCGTGGCTCACTGGAGTTCGGAGCATTGCCAGAAATTGGCGGCACAACTCACTTCCACATAATGAAGACTGCTGGAGACACCGCCGATCTATACTTTGGTGATGACTACAACTATATGCTACAGCGTGGGCCAGCATACCTTGGATCGCCTGCATATGGTGTTGAGATTGGAACCAACGACAATGACGCCGGCAATCAGCATGTGTGGCGTTTTGGCACAGATGGTAGACTAACACTACCTGGTGGCGAAGCATGGGTAGAGGTTAGCGGTGACGGCGGCGTAAGCATTCTCGAAGGCGAATATGCGTTTGATGATATTCCTGTAGCGGCAATTAAAATTGGCGGTACAGAAGGCGACGCATTTACAATATCCAGTTACGATGATCTGGTTAAGACTTGGCGCTTTAATCACAATGGTGCTGTAACATTCCCTGATAACACAGTACAAACCACTGCCTATCCTGGAGAATTAGTTCCAGCCAACGGTGATACAGTAAGTGGTAATGCTAATCTAGTATTTTATGCTGGCACTGATTGGTACAACACATCTAAGGTAACCATTAACCCTACCTCGTCTATGTTGACGTTGAGTGGAAATAGCGGCACAGGTGGTATAACATTCCCAGATGCTACAGTACAGACCACAGCCTGGGCAGGTGGTCGTGTTGTTGCAGTACCTACTGCTAGCATAGGTGCCGCAGGCAATAAGCAAGGTGATTTAGCATTTAATAGTTCCTACATATATTATTGTACTCAAAATTTTACACCATCTAGTTATTCTTCTACGATTGTCTTAACGTATTCAGGTACATATCCTACTATAGTAAAAGGCAGTATTCCTCAACCACAAGCAGGGTGGGAGTTAATTCATAATGGAAATACTTATACTTTAGATGCTAATGCTGTCGAAAATAATCCAGGAGAGTGGTCCTTATCATTATCAAGTAGTATATCAGTAACTATTGGTGATAGCGTTACAATTGGGCCAGCATCAGTTCCAAATATTTGGAAGCGTGTAGCCTGGAGTGGAGACACTTGGTAATGATTAAACTAGCATATTATAGCTATTGATAAATAATGAATAACGAGATTTTACCATGCAAAGTAAAGATTTAACAGGACTACACATTGAAGGGCATATTAAAATATATGACCCTATAACTAAAGATGTTTTCATAGACAAGCGAAATGCTATCCACTATGAAAACATCAGTATTGCTCTAGCACAAAGTATTGCTAATAGCGGCCAAGGTTTTATCTACGAAATGGCATTTGGTAACGGCGGAACAGCAGTTGACCCAACCGGTATTATTACTTACTTAACACCAAACAGCTCTGGATCAAACGCCAGCTTGTATAATCAAACCTACGCCAAAGTAGTTGATGATCGTTCAAGCAACAATAGCGATCCTACACGTAATTACATAGAAACACGTCACGTAACAGGCACAAACTATACTGACGTGTTTATTACTTGTCTACTGGATTACGGTGAGCCTAGCGGGCAAAGTGCATTTGACAATACCAATGATAATCAAAGTGAATTTGTATTTGATGAATTGGGATTAAAAAGTTATAGTACCTCTGGAAACAGCCTACTGCTAACTCATGTTATTTTTCACCCTGTGCAAAAATCGTTGAATCGTTTAATTCAAATCGACTACACTGTTCGAGTACAGAGTTTAACTGGTCTAGCGGGAGTATAATATGAGCTATCAAGTTCGTTTTTCAGAATTAAATAATCCGCAAAAAACAACTATTGTTGTTGAAGACCAAACCCTTAATACAGAAACTAGTTTAACCTTTGTTGGTAAAAACTATGCAGGCTATGCACAATTTGTTGCAGAAAACTTTTTACATCTGTTAGAAAATTTTGCAAGGTCAACTGCTCCTAGCAATCCAGTACAAGGTCAACTATGGTTTGACAACACGGCTGGGGTTAATCAGCTAAAAGTATTTGATGGAACAACATGGACTGCCGCTGGTAGTGTTAAGAAAGCTCCGGTAGCTCCGTCAGTGTCAAACAGTATCAAAGGCGATCTTTGGGTCGACACTGACAATCAGCAGTTATACATGTTCTCAGGTTCTAACTGGGTTTTAATTGGCCCACAGTTTAGCGGAGGTCTAAAGACAGGACCTAACGTTGAAACAATAGTTGATACCTCAAATAATGTTCACGGTGTGATCAGTTTATATTCAGATGGCGACCTAATTGCCATTATCAGTAACGTAAGTTTTGCGCCAAAGAGTGCTATAACTGGGTTTGAAGTTATTGGCAAAGGTCTTAATATCAGTTCAGTAGATGTTTCAAGCACTACTTCTCCAATGAAAATGTGGGGTGTCGCCAGTAAAGCTGATGCATTAGTTGTTAACAATGCAGTCGTACCGTCAACTAGTTTTTTAAGATCTGACCAAGTTAGTACTACTAACAACGGACTAAATGTTCGTTCAAACAGCGGTATTAGTCTAGGCGGCGACCTAAGTTTTAACATTGGTACTGACGTTAACAGCGCAGTATTATATTCTAAGACTAGTAATTCAGTTATTGACTTTAAATTAACACTAGCTAGCGGTGACCCTAAAACGGTCATGCGTATTAACAGTACTGAAAACATTACCAACGTCGGTATTAACAAAACTAATCCTAATGAAAGCCTTGATGTATCTGGCAAAATTAGAAGTGATGAAGGTATAGTAGTTACTGGTACTGGTATATCTAGCATTAATACTGCTGGCGGACTAGTGGTAGCCGGTACAAGCAATCTCAAAGGGCAAATTACAAACGAAGCTCCTATGATTATAACTTATCTAGATACTAACGGTAATCCTAGATCAGATAATCCAGTTATTGCACCTAGTTCAACTGCGGCTCATATGAAATATGATATTGGCAGTCCTTCAAAATCTTTTAGAAATATCTATGCAGAAACATTTGTAGGAAATTTTAGCGGAACATTTAGTGGTTCACTAACAGGTAACATTTCAGGAACTGCGGCAAGGCTAGCAAGTTCAACACTATTCCAGTTGGTAGGTGATGTAACCAGTAACCAGATTAACTTCAACGGACAAACGGGCGACGGAACAGCAACATTCCAAACAGTAATTGGCCAAGATATGATTGGTGCAAGAGAAGAAGTTGGGGCAGCATTTCAAACAGATCAGTTATTGATATTAAGACCTAACTTAGGTCTACGTAAAATTAGCAAGCAGACGTTGTTTGCTTCTGCTGCCACAGTGCCAACGGGTTCTATACTACCATTTGGTGGCCAGACAGCTCCAGCTGGATATTTGTTGTGTGATGGCGGTGAAGTTAGAATTTCAGAATTTCCGTTACTGTTTTCAGTAATTGGATATTCATTTAAAGATGTAAGCCTATTACAGGGTGCTTCAACCTTTGCACTACCGGACTTAAGAGGACGTTTCCCCTTAGGTCGTGACAATATGGACAACGGTAGAACTATTCCTAGTAAAGACAACGCTACAATTCTTATAGATGCTGGAGGCGGCATTGCTGACAGGGTAACTGATACCACAGCAGACATAGTGGGTGCGGCATCTGGTAATGAACAACGTTCATTAGCAATCAACAACATTCCAGAGCACGAACACGATTTTAGAGGTACTAGATCCAGCGGTGGCGTTGGTAATCAGTATTATGCAATTCGTAATGTACCCGGAGCACCTATTGATAACGGCATTCCAGCACAGGGCGCAACAGGTGCCAACGGATCAGCACAGGCACTAGGATCAAGTGGAGGCATCTTAACAGACGATTTACCTGTTAAAGATCTTGCAACTCCGTTTAATACTATGAATCCTTATCAAACAGTCAACTACATTATCTATACTGGTATACTATAATGAGCTATATTATTAATAAAACAGACGGGACCGTACTAACTGAAGTAGTAGACGGCACTCTTGACCAAACGTCAACTGATGTTACTCTAGTTGGAAAGAATTCTAGTAGTTACGGTGAATTTTTTAATGAAAATTTTATTCACTTATTAGAAAACTTTGCCAACACAAGTCCTCCTAGTAATCCTATAACCGGCCAGTTGTGGTATGACACTACCGAAGGCAGACTTAAAGCCTATGATGGCAATGGATTTAGAGTATCGGGTGGAACAGTTGTGTCAAATAAAGTCCCTAGTAATCTAGTACAAGGTGATATATGGATTGACAGTTTTAGAAAGCAATTGTTTTTTTATGACGGCACACAGTTAACTTTAGCTGGCCCTCAATTTACTGACCAACAAGGGTTAACCGGACTGACAATTGAATCTATTTTAGATACTAATCAGATTAGTCATACAATAGCACTGATGTATGTTAATCAAACATTAATGGGAATTTGGAGTAAAGATCAATTTACTCCCGCTAGTCCAATTGCAGGCGCAGTTCCTGGGCCAATTTATAGAGGATTTAATTCTAGTTCATTAACCGGCCTAGAGTTTAGAGGTACTATTACCAAAGCTAGAGGACTAATTGCCGCCGATGGTTCAGTAAAAACACCTGAAAACTTTGTATCAGTAACTGACCCAGAAACAATATTCCAAGGTCAAGTCTATATTAACAATGCAGTTCCGCTGACGTTAGGTCCTGGACCATCAACAGAAATTAGAACTACTGATGCACAATTTAATATTACTCCACTACAAAGTGGTCAAGAAGTAGTATTAAAAGTTAAAAACGTAGACGGTATTAAATCAGCAGTACATATCAAGGCCACAACTGAGAGAGTTGGTATTTTTACACCTTCTCCTGAAAGTACATTAGATGTAAATGGCGACACTATAATTAGAGGTAATCTTACTGTACAAGGTCAAACGACATCTTTAGAAACTAATAATATTGTAGTTGAAGATAAGACTATTGAGCTGGCAAAAACAGACCTTCCAACTGATGTTAATTGTGACGAAGGTGGTCTAATACTTAAAGGAACTACAGATCATACTATTCTTTGGGTGAGAGACAGCTTAGATGTTACTAACAGTAACTGGACATTTAACGAACATATAAGTTTAGGGGTTAGCAAGAAGTTTAAAATTAATAATATTGAGGTTTTATCAGCAGATACTTTAGGTAATACAGTGGCAACGGCGCTGGGTCTAAGACGTATTGGTAACTTAGAAGATCTAAGTGTTGATAATCTCTTGTTAAACAACAACACTATTAGTTCTACTGATACTAATGGTGATATTATTATTAGTCCTAACGGTACAGGAGTTGTTGATGTTAATAATTCTATAGTAACAAATATTTTAGATCCTGTAAATCCGCTAGATGCTGTAAATTTAGCATTTTTACAAAATGCCATACTAGCACTACCTAAGGCATTCTCGTTAGATATTACAGGGCTAAGTCAAATTGCTGGAACTTTGCGAACTCAAATAGCCACTATTTTAACAGACGTATTTCCAATTGCAAATAATCCTACAGGAACAGTTTGCAGAGTGTATTGTACCCGCCAAGAAATTAGCTTTCCAGCATTGGCTATTCCGTTATCTGAAACTGTAAATGCTCCTGGTATTGTAAAAACAACTGCTACTGCACTAGGACAACGCGATACAGGTACGCTAGTTACAGCACCAACTAGCCCAGGCGGAGAAGCAGTAATTTACGGGGTAGTTCCAGGATCAGAAGTGTCTGTGTTAGAAGATATTGACACAAATCCGTTTAATACGGGCCCTGCAACTATAACTTATACAAGGTCTATTAAAGTTTTTGAAGTTGTAAACAGTGTCTGGACATGGGATAGCGACGAAGCCGCTACTCCAATATAACGATAAATACTAGGAACGAGGAATAAACGAGATGGCTTATACCATAAACAAATACGACGGGTCGCAAGTTACAGTAGTTGCGGACGGTACCATCGACAATACTTTAGATATCAAATTAATTGGTAAAAACTATGCTGGTTATGGTGAAGTCCAGAACGAGAATTTAGTGTTTTTACTGGAGAATTTTGCTAATACAACCCAACCTTCTAAGCCAGTTAGGGGCCAAATTTGGTTTGATAGTGGCACAAGAAAATTAAAGTTTTACGATGGAACTAAATTCCGTACTACAGGCGGTGCTGAAATTTCAGCTACTGCTCCTACTGGGTTAACAACAGGCGACTTTTGGTATGATACAACAAACGACCAGCTATATGCGTGGAACGGTGTTGAATTTATCCTAATTGGACCACAAGGTGTTTCAGGATCAGGAACTACACAGATGTTATCTCGCAGTGTTCTTGACGATCAAAGCGTTGGACATGCGATTATTGAAGCGATTGTTAATGACAAGACTGTGTTTATTATCTCAAAAGATGCGTTTACCTTGTCAAGTATTAATCCAATTACAGGATTTACTTCAATTAAGAAAGGTACTACATTAGCATATAGCCCAACTGGCGTTACTGCCACAGATGACAGATTTTGGGGAACTGCTACAGACGCAGATAGACTAGGTGGATTTTTAGCATCAGACTATGTTCGCTCAGGCGAAGCTAATTTCAGTACACTAGTAAGATTTAGTGATTTAGGGTACACAGTTGGTAACAATAATACTCTTAAAGTATTCATTGAAAGTTCTACAGATCCTATTATTCAAAATCAAGTAGGCGACAAGATTATATTTAGAACTACTGTAGCCGGTATTACAAGAACTCCTTTAAGAATTTTAGGCAATGACTTAATTCCAGGCGTTGATAACGGAAACGATGTAGGATCAACGGCGTTTAAATTTAGAACAATGTACGCTAATACCTTTAGCGGACTAGCTACTCAGGCAGCTACGCTAGATGTTGCAGGTTCGTTTAGAACTGCGTCAGCGGCAGCAACATCAAACTCAATTGCAGCCAGAGATGGTAGCGGCAATCTATATGCTACTTTATTCCAAGGTGAAGCGTCAACAGCACGTTGGGCTGACTTGGCAGAAAAATATTTAACAGATCAAGTATACGAAGTTGGTACAGTTGTAGCAGTTGGCGGAGAAGCAGAAGTTACAGCATCGAAGTATGGAGATAGAGCTATTGGTGTAGTTAGTTCTCAACCTGCATTTATGATGAACAGTGAATTAGAAGGCGGCACATATATTGCGTTGAAAGGTCGAGTTCCAGTAAAAGTTACTGGTGCAATAACAAAAGGTCAACGTTTAGTTGCAGCCAACGACGGAACAGCAGTTGCTGGAGTCCCACACGCAAACGATGTATTTGGTATTGCATTAGAATCAAGCGACGACACTGGAGTCAAATTGATCGAAGCAGTGATACTATAAGGAATTAATTATGCCAGGCGTAGGTTCAAGAGTTAGGGCAGCTGATTATAATGCAATTCAAGGAAAGATTGCATTAGTCTTAGGAACAGGCACAGGCAATTACGGCTATGGTCAGTCTCTCACCAGCACACAAGTAGCAGTTGGCGATCTAATTCGTGCAGTGCAATGGAATCAGTTAAGAACAGATTTACTTAAAACAAGACAACACCAAACTGGTGTTGACGAAACTAGTAATTTAACATTGGCTTCAACCAGCAGTATTATTAGTGAAGCCTTGCGGGCACAATACGATAATATGGCAGATACAGTTACTGCCAATAGATTAGCAGTAGCTAGTAATCAAGGTACATTAGAAAATGTAGTATCACCGTATCAGCGAACTAGTGCATGGAACGGTACATTAACGCATACTTGTACTATTACATTTTCTAGTTTTGATGCCGCAAGACACTACTTTAACGCTGGCGGAAATTTTCAAATCAGTGCCAGCAGAACTGGCGGAAATTCGGGTTCAAAGAATAATACATGGACATTGATGTTAAGTCAAATGGGTACTATTACTATGAACTACACTACTACAGTCTGTGGAGATCCTAGCGCAACTGCTCAGACTTTTCCAATTGGGTTCTATAGTTTAACAGGCAGCGACCAATTAATCTTCCGTAAACAAGCACCAGCTGGAGCCTATGCAGAAAACGATTATTTTATCTATGCTAGATTAACTGGAAATAATATTGTCTTTTCAATAGTATTTCAAGATGAAGATGCAGGTGATTTAAACAATCCAAGTCCTGGTTTTCCACCGGGTCCAGTACAAGACGAGGATGTAGATGGTACGTTAACTAGTTCCATTCAAATGTTCCGTCCATCTGGCGCAAACGTATCAGTACCAGTACCGTCTGCTTCGCAGTCAGGATTCTAAACCTTTTTACTAAATTAAGATAATTACTTGAGCAATTCAAGTGAGATTATCTATGACAGAAAGTTTAGAAAAAGCATTCCAAACCGCCAACTTTATGGCGTCGTTAACAGGACAAAGAAAATTAGCCTTAGAAGAATTTAATCAAGGACTAATTTTCTATCAAAGTGGTGCTAGCTTTACTATTCAACGAGAGTTAATTACTTTTGTTAAGTTAGTATTAGATTCTGGATATACTGAAGATGTTGTTCTTATTGACGACAACAATATGCCTGTACAGATAAAAGATGTTCAAGAATTTTATGATAATATTCTTGACCAATACTTTCAATCATCAAATCAATATTTTTCAAAATATTCAGCACTTAAAAAACAAAGAAAAGTTGAGGATTTAGTCAAGTATGACTAAGGGATGTTTAATCTTTGCTCAGAACAACAGTGAAGTTGATTATGTTAAACAGGCACTGTTTGCAGCCAAGCGGGTAAAACAGTATTTAAATGTTCCAGTTTCAATTGTTACAGACAGCCCTGATTATCTTGCTGAGATAGACACAGACAACACATTTGACCAAGTAATTGATATTTGGAAAGTAGTTGACTATAGAAATAGTCAAACTCAGAATAGAAGTTTTCACGACGGCACACTAAAGAAAAAATTACTAAAGTGGAATAATTTTAGTAGAACAAGTGCATATGAGTTGTCACCTTATGATGAAACGTTAGTAATTGACAGTGACTTTATCATCTGCTCTGACAACTTAAAAGCTATCTGGGACAACTCTAGCGATTTTGCCATCTATAAAGACAGCTACGATATATCAAGATGGCGTATGAAGTATGAATATATTAATCAGTATTCAGTTCCTTTTTATTGGGCAACAGTATTTTATTTTAAAAAGACTCCTATAACAGAATCATTTTTTACGTTGATTAATCACATTAGAGAAAATTGGAATTACTACAGATTGCTCTATTGTGTAGAAACAATGACCTATAGAAACGATTATGCGTTTAGTATAGCAATCAGTATTATGAACGGTGGCACCCCAGACAGTTTTTTTGCATCAAGTTTGCCCGGAAAACTTTATTACGCTATAGATAAAGACATAATTAATAGTATTAACGGACATGAATGTCAAATTCTAATTGAAAAAGAAAGTTTTCCAGGGGAATACATTGTTGTTAAAACATCAAATCTTGATGTACATCTTATGAACAAATATAGTTTAGAGCGAATAATTTAAGGAATTTTATGAAATTTATTGAAAATCATCCAAGAACAATAGCCAAGGTAATTTCATGGCGTGTTCTACTAACAGTCAGTCATGTCGTAAATGGATTTATTGTATCGGGTAGTTGGGTTACCGGTTTGCAAATTGCCGGACTGGCAGCAGTAATTAATTCAGTGTTATACTGGGCACACGAACGTGGTTGGAATTTTGCACAGTGGAATCGTAAACCTTCGGACGGCCTATTATTCCATGAAGGCCAACCACGAACTATCAGCAAGATTGTTACATGGCGTGTACTAATTACATCTAGCAATTTCTTAATTCCATTTATTATGACAGGAAGCTGGGGTAGTGCTGCCGCGTTCTTAGGTATTGCTACCGTTGTAAACATTGCATTATTCTATGGACACGAACGTGTTTGGAATAGAGTTACCTGGGGCAAGAAATCCGACGATACTAATACAGCATTAAGCGCGGCATGAAAGGATTCCTAGTATTAGCTCAAAATAGCGAAGGCATAGATTATGTAAAGCAAGCCTATGCTCTTGCTTTGAGTCTACATACTAGTCAAGATTCTTGCCTTATAAGTATCGTCACAAACGATCCTGTGCCTGAAGAGTATCAAGCAGTGTTTGATAAAGTACTAGCCATTCCCGGTGACGACCAAGCAGCCGACAGTGTATGGAAGGTTGAAAATCGTTGGAAACTATATCACATTACACCGTATGATGAAACTATAGTCTTAGATAGTGATATGTTAGTCTTAGACAATTTCACACCAATGTGGGATCAGTTGTCTAACTACGATGTTTTCTTCAATTCAAAAATAAAAGATTTTAGAGGTCGAGTACTTAAAGACTATGTAAATCGTAAAATGTTTAATGAGAACGAATTACCTAACGTATATTTTGGTCTCCATTACTTTAAGAAAAATAAAACAGCGTTAGACTTTTATAACGCTATGGCATTTGTTGTTGCCAACTGGGAACGTACATATTTTGATATTGCTCCTAAGCACAAACAGAGTTGGCTAAGCATGGATGTCAGTGCAGCCATTGCGGCCAAGGTGTTAGGCGTAGACGATCAAATTGTCAATGATCAAATCAACTTATCAATAACACACATGAAATCTAATCTGCAGAATATTAGTCCAATACCAACAAGTTGGACTAAAGTTTTAGATTGGTACTATACTGATAGCGGACAGTTATACGTGTCTAATATTTTACAAACAGGCGTGTTTCATTATATTGACGATAGTTTTTTAACTCCACAAGTGTTATCTTCATTAAAGGAATCCTCAAAAAATGGAAGAAGAATTGTTGCATGAAGATGACGTATTGTCAGATGAAGCAATCATACAAGCACATAATCTAGGTGTTATTGACAACAGCTATTTGATTTATTTTGATAAATTTAATGGTGCAATACTTTCAATAACAAATGAAGAAAGAAAAGATCTTGATTCGTTTATCAAGATGCCATATGACGATGTAAAACTATTTTTAGAAGGCAAACAAAATTTTAATGATTTTAAAATTGTCTTTGAAAAAGATCAAATAACTTTAGTTAGTTCTAAAGTTAGTACTGATATCAATTTTAATTCATTAATTCTTGTAGATTTGTCTAATGTATTAGATAGCTCGTGTTCAATTGAAAATCACATAGATGTAAAACACTGGGCATTTAAAATACGTGATGATGTTAAAGTTGGCCTAAAACAAAAAATTCTTGATGTAACATTAGAGTTTTATATTTGTAAATATCAAAATAAAAATTTTGTGTTTAGAACAATTCCTATAACACTAGAAAGACTAGTTCGAGAAGATCGCGTGTTTATCCCACATGAATTTAATATCGAATCTGATAGTACAGAAGTTTCTATTGTAACTAAAAAATTCTTTGATACTTATAGCCTAAGGACATTAAATGAGTCAAAAGTTTAAAATTATAGATTTTGACATTATCTATCTCAGCTATGATGAACCAAATGCTGAAAAAAATTATGCAGATTTATTAAACAAAGTACCCTGGGCAAAGCGTGTACACGGTGTTAAAGGCAGCGATAGTGCTCATAAAGCCTGCGCCGCATTAAGTGAAACAGATCGATTCGTTACAGTAGACGGCGACAATATTGTACGTGAAGATTTCTTTAATCAAGAAGTTGACTTTACTGCATACAAAGACTATAGTCGTTGTGTAGTTAGTTGGTGTGGTCATAACATTATAAATGGATTAATGTACGGTAACGGCGGCCTAAAGTTATGGCCAAAAGAATACGTGTTGTCTATGAAGACGCACGAAAATGCTCCCACTGATGATCCAAATGCACAAGTAGACTTTTGCTGGGATGCAGAATATATCCAAATGAATAGTTGTTACAGCGATGTACACAATAATGCTACTCCGTTTCAAGCATGGCGAGCAGGATTCCGTGAAGGTGTTAAGATGTCATTGGATCGTGGCGTTCGTGTTAATCATATAAATTTTAAAAAAGAAGTACATTGGAAAAATCTACATCGCTTGTTGATCTGGATGAATGTTGGGTCTGATGTTAAAAACGGTATGTGGGCAATACTTGGCGCTAGACAGGGATGCTACATGACCAATTGTACTGATTGGGATTATACCAATGTTCGAGATTTTGATTATCTTGGAAAACTATATGCTGAGACAGTAGACGGTACAGTTACTGATGAAAACATTATTGATTATGTAAAACATTTTGGGGACAAATTAAGTCCGCAATTGGACATACCATTAAGCGTGTTAGATGAAAGTGCCAGCCGATTTTTTAAACATGTTCATGCAGATCAAACTCGTATTACAACTAATCTGCTAGACAGAGAATAATGTACGATATAATTTTCCTACATAATAAGTCTTGGCCAGAAGATGCATTAAACCGTGCAAAAGATCAATTTCCGTTAGCTAAAATAGTTTATGATTTAGATGCTTTTTCTACAGCAGTAAATTACACAAACACTGTTAGAACTAAAATGTTTTGGATTATACCAACTGTCCAACTTCTTAGCTTTGAATTTTTAAAAATAGATCCTGTATTTTTAGATAGGATTTCTTATTTAGAAGATGTAAATTCTAATAAGATCTATTTGTGCCCTGGAAGAAAACCAGTAACTAAGGCAGCATTTGAATCTGCTAAATTTTTAGTAAGCACTCGATATAAAAAATCATCAGTATGTTATGATGTATTTTTTCTCAGTTACAATGAAACTTATGCAGAGAATAACTGGCAAAAATTAAAAAACAAAGTGCCATCTGCAAATAGAGTAAACGGGATTAAGGGAATAGCCAATGCACATAAACGTGCCGCACTCGGTTCTGCAACAAGTTTTTTATGGGTAGTTGACGCCGATGCAATAATTGAAGACACTTTTAAATTTACCTACGAAGTATCAGCTGATCATTTTGATACAGTTCATATTTGGAAGAGTCGTAATCCAGTCAATGGATTAGAATACGGTTACGGCGGAATAAAGTTATTACCAAAACATCTATTAATAGATAAAACAGCAGGAGTTGATGTTACTACTAGTTTAAGTCACAATGTTAAAGTTATGAACGAAATTAGCAATGTAACAAACTTTGCGGTTAGTCCATTTGAAGCATGGAAAGGTGCGTTTCGGGAGTGTGCAAAATTAGCTAGTCAAAGTATTGATAGACAAGATACTAGCGAAACACAGGATCGATTAGCAAAGTGGTTAGAGCCAACTAATCATGTATTTGCTAACTATATACTTGATGGCGCACAGCAAGGAGAGTTGTTTGGGAAAACGTGCAGAAGTAACATATCTGCACTGGTTTCAATTAACAATTATGATTGGCTAGGCAATCAGTTTGATACAAGATCGTTAGCCATAGGAAACACTGTTGAAATTACTTGAGCACATGCTTTGGCAATTTCTTGATGTTCTAGTTGAGTACCGTTAGCTGATCGAAGTTCTATGTAGTGTACCCAACTACGTAAAGTTCCATTCATATATAAACGACTTTCTGTAAGACCTTCTGGTAAAACAGCACGAGCCTGTTCCTTGGCAATACCTCTTTCAATTGCCTCAGAGTATGCTGAACTAGCCTGTTCAATAATCCATTTTTGTTTAGCATCCCACCATGCTTGCAGTTCTGTGTCATTTGTGGAAATACTGTTTTGCCTATTTTTTGTATCTTGTAGCCTAGCCTCTCGAATTACAAAATTTAAATCTTTAGTAGGATCAGCGTAGCGTTGACTAAACTCTTGAAATGCAAAGCTTCGATGTCGCAGAATTTGCCTTGCAATATCTCTAGTAGTAGTAATTTCAATACAGGCGCTGACCATTTCTAATGGTGACCAATGTTGATGTTTAATTAGATATTTGATAAGTTTTTCACTAGTTTCTGTATTAAATTGATTGCTAGGATTACTTACTCTTGCACAATATGCAATAAGTTCTTGAGCATCAGCGATGCCCAAATTCTTAAACTCTTGTGTGGGTTGACTGTAGGATAGGAGGTTAACTTTCATTTAATCTAACTTTTTCTTAAGAAATTTTTGTGTATCTTTAGTAATATCTTTTTTAACTCTGTCAGTATCTAACTTAAAATCAACGTTATCAATTTTTTCTTCGTATGTTTTAACCAACTCAGAAATAGACTTTTCGAACTGATCCCAACCAGCATCTCTAGTCTTTTTAGTAACTTTAATCTCCCAAACTTTACCGTCTTTAAAATTTAACAGCACAGAGTCCAAATATCGTAAGGGTAGAACATTTAATCTTACCTCACCAAATACTTCAGGCCAGTGTGCTATAACATCTTTTGGGAGAGACTTCCCTTGGTTGCTCACTCCACTGCCGATACTTTCTTTTTAGTGGGCACTAAATCTTCAGCCATTCTTCTAAGTTGTGCTGCCTCTTTACTAAGACGATCTGCATCGCTTCGGTATTTTTTAGCTACAGCATCGTCAGTTAGTGGCTCGGTATCGGTTGGTGGAGTCAACGGTTGAGATTTTGGCGGATCTACATCTCGAATAGTTGCAACATCACGTACCTGAATATTTGGATCAGTTAATGGACGTTGTACAGCAAGGCTGTCAACTGTAACGCCTTTTTGCTCTGCAATTAATGAATTTAATTCAGACAGTATTACAGTGTGACTGTTAGTTGGGCACATTTCTATTTCGCTAGTACCAACAGATATCATCCTACCTTGAGAATGCAAAGCAGCCAGCATAATAGTACCGTCTGGAAAATTGGTACGTGCTAATACTTCTGCAAATTCGTTAGCACTTTGTCCAGCGTTACTCTCAACAAGATTAATTAATGCATCGTGATAACTATCTGGTAGGCTTTCAGTTGGGACAACCAAGCATCTATCAGATGCACCAGGTAATGTTCTAAAAGCTACTAATACTTTTTTGCCGGTTTTTACAACCCGACCTATGTGTTTAAGTTCAGCCATTTTGTTTTGCTCCTTCTGCAGTTTTTGACACAACATCTAAAAATGCGGCCAGCTTTGCATATGTTTGGCCCACCGCCACCATTTCAGATGGTTTAAATGCACCCCTGCTACTAGCGATGTCGATGATAACTTTTAAGGCATTAAGATCGTTAATGTTAAGATCTGGGCCTTCTTGTGCGGGTGCGGCCGGCCCGCTTGGTGCCGCTGTTTTAATATCTTTGTTTTCTTCAGTCATAAAGTCTCCTAAACAAGAACGTATAGTAATTTATCTTGATTCTAAAATAGGACACGCAATTTTGAAGAAACTAAGTTCTTTTTCCGTTTCAAACCCTACCTTAGTTACATATACTATGGTATTTGTATGATCTAAAGTTAAATCCTGACCTACGTAATATCTACCGTTAAGATTCAGTTTAATCCATTGATCGATATCTTTAACTAATGTAGGTGTATATCTGTCTATTTTAGTGTAAACAAAATGCGGAGCAGAATAATCTACTCTCCTTAGATTAAAAAAATTTAAAGGATTTGGCTTGCCATTTTTTAAGGCCATTATTTTTTACCTATTGTCATGTATCTAGTATAGGAATCCATGCATTTACTACCTGTAAAAAATGTTTCAGCTAGCGGAAATTTTTGTTCTAATTCTTCTATACTTGATACTATGTTTATGTGATCTGAGTGTTGAAGATTGTTAGATTGAAATAGACACAGAGTACCATTAGGTATCCGATCATACCATGCGGTACCTTTTACGTGTTCAGTTACTGTATTAATTACGCAGTTAACGGACACTGGGTAATCTATTGTATTAATATCTTGTGGATATGCTCTAAATGCCCAGTCTTGTAATTCCCAAGTGTTGTTAATTGCATTAGCAACTGAACAGGCACTGGGATCAAGATCAAAAGATCGACACGAATTTATTTTAATATTATTTCTAACTTTGAGGATAAAGTGTAATAGGGAATACCAACCGCCTAAGACATATATGTCCAAGGGGTCGGTAATGTGTTCCTTTACACACCATTCTAGTTTTTCAGCGGCCCATAGTTTGCTATTAACTTGACCACTACTAAATGCATCAAACTCTAGATTCATTCTTAAATTCGTAGTAGGCAAACTCACCCCATGGTGGAATAATAGTGTCGTTGCCATGAATGATGAATACTGTATCGCAATAGTTTTCATCACCCCACGAACCGTATGGATAACCATCTGTAAACATGATAAACTTTTTAGGGTTAATATCGTTTTCTTTCATGTATTCCCAGTTAGCCATAAACTCAGTTCCACCACCGCCTGCTACTTTATAGTCTTCAAACTCGTCAATAGTATATCCGTCAAAGTCTGCTTCGTTATACACAGCAGTGTCAAAACACCATAGTTTGATTTTAAAGTCTTTATATTCTTCCATAATTCCTTTAATCTCAGTAAGGAAATCTCGAGCTTGATCGTCCCCAATACTTCCGCTCATGTCAATGGAGATACAGATATCAATAGTTTCTTGATAGTTCTGACCAGGAAGAATAGCATTCATATGCCAGCCCTTACGGTTAGGCCGCATAAAACTAAAGTCGTTCTTAATAGTGCTTTGGATTTGTTGACGCAGAATTTGTCTCCAATCCATTTTAGGTTCAGTAAGTTCTTTAATCATGCGCTGAATGTTTGCGGGAGTATTTCCCGCACCCGCTGCCTGTGCCGCCTGCACAATAGCTTCACGCATCTCGTCTCTAATTTTCTTTAGTTCTTCTTTGCTGTATTGAGGACGATTGCCCTTGCCATCCTGGCTATCACCATCTTGGTTACCCCAGTCTATGTGTTCATCCAACAGTTGACCTAACGCACTCAATTCTTCATCAGTATGTTTGTCATAAATGTCGTCATAGACCTGTTCTGCACCCCAAGTATAGTATTTAGGATCGTGAAAGATTTTAATTTCTTTTGGAGGTATCTCTCCAATATGGTCACGGATCAATTGTCCGTTAACGCAATAGTCAGCGGCAATGTTAAAGATTCTATGATCGCGGCCTTCGTTACGGCTCAAGTGATCGAATACATTATGTAGGATTTCGTGAGCAATAACAAATTCAATTTGTTTAATGCTTAATTTTTGGAAAAATTCTCTATTAAAATAGATATGGCGACCATCTGTAGCCGCAGTTGCACACCAATCACTGCCGTCTACAATTTTTAAACGAGTTGCCATGTTACCAAAGAATGGATGACGTAGCAACAGTCCAACACGGGCGACAATAATGTTGTCAATGATTGGATCAAGATTAGACATTAAATGCTCCTATTTACAATATACTTATATTATAACACCGCCCTAAGGCGGTGTCAATCATTTTAGCGAACGCTCTTTTCAGTTGCTGCCGAAATGTACTTTCCATACTTTGCATGGAAATCATCAAAACACTTGATCTCATCTGGATCCAGCGGAAGTTTATATTGGCTCAACGCCAATTTAGTACCCATAATAACTAATTCTGTTTCAAAATTATCCATCATGAACTGGAAAAAGTTATTAACTTGTAAATCCCAATCTTTAGAACGTTTGTCGTTTGCTTCTTTAAGCTCGTAGCACAGACTAACAGTCAATGAGTACATGGCACTGATTTCTTTAGTATCCATTTTCTTAACTTTGCCAGACAGGATATCTGTTGGATTAGGCATTTTGCTGGCATGCTTACGGTGTGCCATAAATTTAATAGCAAGACCTTCGCCAATTGCTCCACAAGTAAGATCAGTAAGTGTACTGTCATCGCAGTCGTCGTCTGTGAGCAGTTCGCTAACGAAAGCCCATGAGCGAGGTGTAGCAAATGCACGTGAGCTAGACTTTGGGTCAAAGTCGTACAGGTCCTTCTTAGAGAAGGTCAAGAAGCCAACTACGTCTTTATGGATCTTGTTTTCAGTAGCCCACTCAAAATAGTCATCCCACTCAACGGTCATTTCCAAGTGAACAAAACGGTTAGCCAACGGAGCAGGCATACGATATGTAACACCCTTGTCAGTTTCGCGGTTACCAGCGGCAACCATTACAACGTTGTCTGGCAATTCATAAGTGCCTACTTTACGGTTGAGCACTAGCTGATAAGCCGCGGCCTGTACGCTAGGAGCCGCAGAGTTCATTTCGTCCATAAACAGGATAATTTGTTTATGATTCTTAGCAAATTCTTTGCTTGGCAATTCACCTGGAGGTGCCCAAACCATTGTATTAGAGTTTGAGTCAAAATATGGAATACCTTTAATGTCGGTAGGTTCCCAAAGTGACAACCGAACGTCGATCACATATGCGTCAAGTTCTGCACCCAACTGTTTAATAATATCTGACTTACCAATTCCTGGAGGACCCCAAAGGAAGATTGGACGTTTACTGTTAAATGCTTTACGCAGGGATTTTTTAGCGGCTTTAGGACCAACGGTACGTGAAATGATCTCGCTCATATATACTCCAGGGTTAAAAATTGTTAAGAACTATCTGTCTATGTGTTATTATACGACAGTAGCTTAACTAAGTCAACTGGAATTTTATTAATTTTGGACAGAATCGTCCAAATCTTTTTGGCGTTCTTTCATTGCTTTTACTAGTCCAAATTTTCGAATATCGTCCGAAAATAGATAAAGCTCAAAACTTTTCTTTTCTGAGAATACTGTTATGCTTTCGGCAGTCAAATAGTACGGGCAATCAATGTATCGTTCTAAAAATACAATAGTCTGAGGGCTTAGTTCAATAGATTCGGTAAACGGTATCTCGTAGCTTTTTAAATCCAATTCTTCTAATAGGAATTTAAATCCTTCGTCGCTAAGTCTGAATGCTGACTGTTTGCCAACTCTTGTAGATTGCCACCATTTTCGTGAAAACAATTTAACATTGGTGTCATCTGTACCCTTGCCCCATTGTTTGAGAAAAATTTTAGTTAATGTATCTCTCTCAATCATTTTTGAATTTCACCTTGCGTTAATTTAACCACTTGGAAATCTTGAGTACCAAAAGTTAGATTAAGTTTTTTAGCAAGGTTTACAGCATGTCCGGGATTGCTAAAGGATACTTTTTTGTACTTAGGTCCAGGGTAGCTGGTAAGGCTGTTGAATGATTTAAGATTAAACGGCTGTCCTTTATAGAAGACTGCCCAAATGGCATCAGCTTCTAAAACTTGTTCAGCTTTATAAGTTTTTTTGTTAACGTACTCTAATAGAACTTTAGGTTTTGGTCTGCTCATATGCGTTGTTATCTACGCATATATTTATCATTTTTAACGGTATAAAGTACCAAGTTAATCTTTCTGAAAATCTCCACCGTCCATTTCAACAGAAACTATATCTGGATTAGATCCTTGTTTTAGTGCATGATACAATGTTTCCCAGTCTCTATTCATGTGCTCTAATACTTCTGCTAGTGCCAGCGAGATTAAACGTGCCTGTTGCATAGGCAGTTTAACTTCTTTTTGTTGGCTTAATTCCGCAGTTCGTATTTGCTGAATAAACTGTGTTATTGGAGTAGTATTAATCTGATTTTGCATTAGCTAACATAACCTTCATTTCAAGTTCACTAGTAAATGGACCTTTATATGGATATCGCTCTACAGTGATTGCTTTTGGACAAAAACTTTTAACCCAACCTTTGTCAAATTTAATTACATAGTATCCAGCACAATAAAGACTTTTTGATTTTTCACTTTTAGTAAACAGTGGCAGTTTTCTTCTTACATCGTACATGGCGTTATACGGATTACAACTAGCCGGATACCCATGACACTCCTTGTTCTCTTCAGTTGAAGTAATCTTCACTTTGGAATTTTTTAAGAAAAAGTCCTTGCCAAATTGTTTGGTAAGATCATCTTTCTTATTAAACATAAGTTCACCGCCAGTTGAACTGAGCATAAACTTGTTGTTTTCTTTTTTATGTAGTAGACCTACTTTGACACCGTCCTGTTCAACGATCCAAAATTTTCCATCTATAATAGGCTTAGCATAATATTCTGTCATTTAATTCTCCTGTAATAGCTCACGTATCTCATTTGATCTTGTTGGATACTTTGCTTGGAATGGCTCAGCATACGACTGTATGTTGTCTGCAATTTTTTTCATATCCCACGCATTGCAGAATTTTAACATACGTATACCGACTTGTGTAATGTCCTTAGGTACAGCATGTGTGGCAATTGTTTCTTTAATAATTGTTTTAATTTCGTCGGGCTGTGCAGTCAAATCGCATAATTTAACATTACGAATATAATCATCTAGTACACGATGTTCGACGCCGTTATGGTCAACCCAACGTTGAAGCATGAGATTGTTCCAAGAATATCCTTTGCTCTTACGATCTTCAAATGCTTCCATTAGCCCCACTTTATTTTTAGAACCTTTTGTACGCACACCGGGATAAGCTGAGAATACATTATCACTAGTATCTCCACGCATACACTTTTCGAATAGCATCCATTCTGGATCTTGTGCAGGCTTTGGCTCCCCTGTCTTTTTATCTTTAACAGGTTTACCTTTAGCATCAAATATGCCCTCGTGTGTAATATGTAAATCACCTACGCCGTTATACTGACTAACTGTAGGGCTTACTAATTGTGCAAAATCCCCGTCTGTTGAAATAATAACGTGTTTGTCAGTTGGATGACTTTGTATCCAGCCTGCAATTAAGTCGTCTGCTTCTAATTGCTGATGTTGCATTACTGTACAATTAGTTTTTTCTGTAATAAAAGTCTTAAACTCGTCAAACGCTTCCCAGAACAATTTGTCTTCTTCTTGTTCTTTTACAGTCATTGCACTACGAGTTTCCTGTCTGTTGCGTTTATACGGCTGATAAAAGTCTTTACGCCACGAGCGACCTTCGAGGCAGAACACTACGTGAGTACCGCCGAAGTCGTTCCACGCTTTTTTAATGCTATTGAAAGTAATGTGAAAAGCCATGCCAAGTTTAATATCAGCACCACCTTGCACCACGTGTCTAGCACGAAAAAACGTGTTAGCAGTATCAACTATAATGTGTGTCATGAAACCTCTGATTTGCCTTTTGTTAGCGGAACAACATTAATAAAACCTGCTGTGCGATTTCTTGGATCTAATCCTTGCTCCATAAACATATTACTAGCAAGCTCTCTGAACCAACGATCCACAATCTCTTCGTCTGGATCACCATCAAAACCGTATCCAGCTTGTTTCAATTGTACTATAAAAAGGTCATTCCAGTCAAGCTCAAAGAAACCGTTTCTAACGTTATCATGGTTAACATGTGTGTTAAGCACTCCTACCCATGGTTCACCTTTTTTAGTAGCTCGATCTTTTGGAGTAGCTTTAGCTTGCTCTTCTTTTTGCTGAGCCAATACAGCTTCGGCCGCGGCTTTGTCTCTAGCCGCTTGAAGCTCGGCTTTTTCTATTTCTAGTTTTTCAATTCCAAAAATACGTTTAATAAATTGTTTCATTATGTACCCCACTCATTTTTAAACAACGGCACTTGCAAACGGTCACTGTAGCGCCATCCACGTTTCATTGCAGCCAATGCTACATTCTTTGCGTTCAGCGTGTACACACTTTCAACGCCGCCTACAGGCATTAGATAAACATGACCTTTAAACCCTGCTTCGCGATATTCCTCCACAGCATGTTCTGCATCAATAATATCTTCTTCAGTTGCTACTACAAACTTCAAATATGCCGTGCCAACTTCTTCGTACTCGCAAACAATTTCTGGCTTAATTGCATCAAACCAATTCTCGCCACTTGCCGGCAGTTTAGCACTTACACTAAAGGTAAGTTCTTTTCCTACTACGCTATTCCATTTTCTTAAATATTCTTTAAACTCTGGTGTAAGTTTCTGGGTACCGTTTGTTTCAAATGTGATCTCTTTTAATCCGCGCATCTTAGAATTATTCAACAAGTCTGGATAAGCACGTTGCCAGCCTAGCAAAGGCTCACCGCCTGTAATAACCAAATGTTCATCCTGCCAATCATTATGCGGAATGATTTCCATGATGCGATCTACAATGGCTTCACTAGTAAGCATAGGACTAAGATCTTTAAAATCTGGATGCCAGCTGGCATAGCTGTCACAACCAGTGCTAACTAATGGCAAGTCTTCGTATTTTGTAAATGGAGTAATCATTGTATGTGTAGCCGCAATGTCTGTTGCTTCGTGACTAATTTCACCACGCGGCATGCCAAACCCACTACATTTAAAGTTACAACCAAATGTACGTAAGAAAACAGACGGTACACCCATATACCGTCCTTCACCTTGTATACTATAAAATAATTCTGCAATTTTAATCTTTGACATTCTGTTTCCTAAATTCTTCTACATCTTTGATTGCTAATTGTAACACAGATGCATAGTTTAGTGCAACCTGTTTGGTCATAATAATACAAGATTCAGTTTCAACATAACCTTTGGTTAGCAACTTCCAAATATGTGTCCAACGTCTAGTAGACCAAAAATTTGTTCTTGTTTGGGTATAGACTGTTACTGTAACACCTACGTCCTCCGCCTCTACATCTATAGTATGTGTACAGTCGTTATCACCGCATTGGCATACAGCTTTGTACATTTTACTAGAACCCCAATCGTTGATTAGGAGTATACCATTGGCAGGTTCTTGTGCGCTCATCGTAAGACCTCTAGTGTTGAAATTTTAGCAATCTTTTCACCAAAGTCTTCGTCTTTGCCAATAACATATATTTGATGATCGTGTCTGTCAGTTTTACGGTCATAGCGAGTAAACTCTACAACCTTGCCACCTACAGCGTTGTATACTTTGAACTGTAGTGTAGCTTCGCTATCAACGTGAGCACGACCACTGATAGTGCTGATAGTATTGCCACGACTCAACTTAGGACTTGGATAACAATCCTCTGGCTGGTCTCTAGCATTTTCCCAATCCTCACGTACCCATTTAACCACCATTCTTTTAAACCAGTTCATTTACAAGTCTCCAACCATTTATCTAAACGATCAACAGCCTCTTCAAAATCAACAGCCCAAACTTTAGCTTCAATTTCTCCGTCGACTATTTGCATGTTAAACGGAACAACTCCGTTAAATCTAAAGTCAGCTGGTGTGTTTACACATACAGTAAACTCCTGCAAATTTTTTGCGCGACTAATAAATTGATCCATAATATCTTTAGCAGTATCCATTATTCTTCCTCAGGTTTAGGGTTATCCGTACTCCACGGCCACGATGTTCTAGGATCCGGCCGCGGTTTAAGTTTAACGTTTTCTTCAATAACTGTGCCGTCATCTTCGCACAGATCAATTTGATACGGAGCAATGATGTGAACCGCAGTGTCTTCTTCTAGCCAATCATGTTCCCCGTCAAACAACCAACCAGCGCCACCATCGTAGTAAGCTTCTCGGATAGCTTCTTGTTCTTCTTCACCGATATCATCACTAAACTCAATTTCAATGTTAATGCTGTCATCAAACTCACAACCCCAGCCTGCATCAGCTCTAGCATAAGCAACATCATCGCCCTCCCAAGGAAGGTTGCAGTCTAAGTCGCCCTCCACAAAACCTTGACCCCAACGATAAGTTTCGTCAATGGTAAAAGAACTAATGCTACCGTCTGCATTTTCTCTAAACATTTCTACATGATAGACAATGCTTTTCTTTTCAAGTGGTTTAATTACATATACTTGGCTCATAATTTTTCCTTAACGTGG
>Ga0209353_10000248_pt1 | contig 33736 bp, 41 predicted proteins | sample LauGreSpBDMM15SD_2_FD_187561 | JGI IMG/M metagenome (GOLD analysis project Ga0209353, IMG submission 187561) | Freshwater lake microbial communities from Lake Michigan, USA - Sp13.BD.MM15.SD (SPAdes) (version 2) | ecosystem: Environmental > Aquatic > Freshwater > Lake | place: Lake Michigan... | reverse complement strand
AAAAGAGGGTTGTTAATCCTCTTTTGTTACTTCAATATATCTTTTAATAATTTCAACTGCCTCGTTATCATCTTTAAAATCCTTTTCAGGACAAAATATTGGTCCAGTATCTGAACCTTCTTTTCTAATAAAAAATGTAGGTAAGTATTCGTTTTTAGTTTGTTCAACAACTTGATTCCATAAACTTTGATTTGAGTTAACCTCAATCTCTTTAAATGGTAATGATTCGGTTCTTAATCTTTCTTTTAATGTTTTACAATGTCCACATGTGTCTAATGTAAACACTAATAATTTATTTGCCATATTCTTGAACTTTAGTTAATATATCTTTATAGTGTATATCGGGTTTAGCTCCAATGGAGGTGTCCACTATCTCATCACCATTAAAAGCCATAATTGTTGGTACGGAACGAATTCCTAATTTCATTACATAATCTCGGTTCTTATCGATATCAACCTTCACAAATTTAATATCAGGAAAATCTGATTCGAATGATTCAAGTTTAGGTATTATCATTTTGCAGGGTCCGCACCATTCTGCGAAGAAATCAATAAATAATTTTTGCTTATTTGATTTCATTTGTTCTAATTCTTGTGATGTTACTAATTCCATTTTATGTTTGTTTTTTTTTATTTATTTAAATCCTATTTTTAATTTATCGTCTACTTTGAAAAGTTCTTCGTCTATATTGTAAATATCCGCTAATGTCATAGATTCGGTAACCTCACCTTCTTTCCCAATATGTTTTAATAAGTTATTAGATTCGTCAATTGTTAATTTACTAAATTTATGTTCAGCGATTAATCTACCTTTACGAAGTAATGCTTGGTCTATTTTTTCTCTTTTCATGTTGAAGGTTGCGATTACTTGAATATTTAAACAGTCACCTAATATGCCATCGGTTAGATTTAGAATGTTTGATACACCCATAGATGAACCATTTCCTTCTCTATCCGCAATTACTCTCTCAGCATCTTCCACAATTAATACTGAATTTTTATGTTCCATTAAAAATGGAATGATTGATGGTTCTGATAATGATTCCGCCATTGATGGTGGGATGAATAAAATTTCTTTATCCGTAATCAATCTTGTTAAATATTTTATGTAAGATGTTTTACCCGTTCCTGGGTCACCGTGAAAAAGGATGATTCCTTTGTCATTTGGCGTATTTAACCTCTTCATGATAACTTCATGTACTTTTAGGAATTGAGTTCCGTAATTCAACTCTAAATCGATATCAGGGACATTCATTTCATACTCTTCTGTATCCATGTGTCCCATTTCAATTTTTACTAAATTAATACCTGATTTTTTTAGTTTAACTTCATATTCCAATAATTCATCCATATTGAAGAAAGTGCTAAACTCACCTCTAGTGATGTCATAATAAAAAGTTATCTCAAATAATGGTTCTTTTTTATCGTTAAATGTTTTTAACATTACCATGGTACGAGTATCTTTATTTATTAACATGGTAAATGAACTTTCAACATCATACTTTCTACCAAAAGCCGAAATTTGGCATTCTTTTTTATATCCCTTTTTTAAAATATAATCTAATAATTTTTGACTGTATTTTTTAGTTGAGTTGTTGTATTTTGATGGTAACCCATCAAAATAATGTACAAAAATTTGGTCGACTGGTGCGTCGGAGCTATATGATGTCTCATATAAGAAATAATCTGATGGTAGTTTTTTATTAATTTTCATTATTTTAGGTAAAATTTTATATCGTTTGGTATGTAATCATATATTGATTCTTCTATTTGAATCACTTTATCAACTTCTTTAAAGATTTTCATAGACAATCTTAAAACCTCAAATTGTTCTTTTGATAATTGGGGTTCTCCATTTTTTTCCAAATTAATTTGTGCGATTTGACCAAGATTTTGGAAAAACAAATCTTCGTCCACATCTGATAAAAAATAGTCTTTAGTGTTTTTATTACTTTCTAAATATTTTTTTACTGTTTGTATGTATATTAAAATATCAGGTAAAAATTCCATATTAATAATTCATTATTAGTAATTCTATACCTTCGTTTTGTGTTCCATCTTTTTTTGCCGCCGCAGCTTTCTTAAATGATTTTCTTTCCCATCTATATGTTGGGTCACCAAACATTAGTATTTGGTTATTCTTACCTAATGGTACTTGTGGAAACCATTCCGTTAATTGAGGAAATTCATAATATGATAAACTAAATTTACCTTTTATTTTTTTAAGTGTATTTGCCAGTCTTATATGTGTTTCCCTACTGAATATATGGTTAGAATAGTAATTCTCGGTCATATAATACGGAGGGTCCATATAGAAATATGTTGTTGGTGAATCATACTTCTCAACAACATCTTGAAAATCTAAATTCTCAACAAATGTTATCTTTTCTAAATGTGCTCTATACTCAGGATGTTTTAATTTATCCATAAAAATTAAAACTTTACAACGATACTTACCCTTATAATCAGTATAGTTTGATGTCTCAGGTTTTGAACCTGAGAATACTTGAGTTAAAACATAAACATACTTGGCAGCAATATCAAAGTTAGGTTCATCCCCAATTACCAAATCATCATTAAAGACTTCTTTTTGGTATGTTTTAAACATTTCAGTATATTCAGGTGGTGTTTCCTCAACTCCCACTTGTTGACATGGATATTTTGCCAATTCTTCCCACATCCTATCACATTGTAATGAACATTTAAATAAATTAGCATTAAGTCGATTGTAGTCATTATAAACGACAGTTTTTAAATTGGGGTAACTTTTTAAGTCCATGTTAAAAAAGACCCAAAACATACCTGAGAACCCCTCCACGTAAGTTTCTATGTCTTTAGGTATGAACGGTTCAATCCAATTACCTATTCTAGCTTTTCCACCGATATATGATATCATTAGTCTTTATTAAATGTTTGTTTAGTGTGATTTTATAAAAATATAAGTAAAAAAATTGGAAAAACGAAATGTTGACCAGAAATTTTTAATGGGTTGATAGTTATCTTATAATTGTGTATAATTTAATTACTATGGCATGTTCAGAATGTAAGCAAAAATCAAAAAGTAGTGAGATGACAAAACAGGAAATTAATTCTATGGTTAAATCCATGGAAAAAGGTGTGACTTGGTTTGTTATTGTATGGAGTTTATTCGCCATATATGGTATCTACTCTTTGTTAGATAAATTTTTATGAAAAATGGAAAATACTTTATAGTTCTTTTCTGTAATAAGAAACGAGTTAAAATATTACATAGATGTCAAAAAAGAACGACCATCTATGAATATTGGCGCGAATTTAAAACGGAGAGAAAACCTAGGTTTTTAAAAATCCAAGGTAGTAAAAGAAACAATGAAGTATTGTATGAATTGGCGTTGGTGTTCCCAAATAATCGTTGGGCAACAAAAACATTTGTTAAAGACAGTCTTGGTAGGTTGATTGAGGCTAAAATGGAAGATGAAAAACTTCGTATAAAGGAAATCATACCTTATTGGAAGGAAGAATTAATATACGACTTCCAACAGAAAAAAAGAATACGTTACCATGAGATGCTTGATGATATTTTAAAAGTTACCGAAATTGGTCAGGTGTTTACATTGAACAATAAACTTTTTATTCAAAATGACAATAACATTAAATTGTATGGTAATAAAAATCTTAACGACGCTGAAAGATTGTTTGAATTAGTTAGAGAGGATGTGTTAAAAAATAAACGAGGTAATTTTATATTCGTTAAGGATGTAACAACCGCCCAACGTAAACAACTATATACCCTTTTAGAATCAAAAGGATTTAAACGGTCTGAACTTTTTCGACACTATTCTTATTAAAAATAATATCAACTAAACCAATTTTTATTGTAAAAGTTTTTGGTAATATACCATTACTTCTGTTTTGTTTTCTATTGATATAATTAAAGGTATTTAAATACTCTTTATCGTCCAATTCAATCACTAACGTACTATTGGTCATATTAAGATTAACCTTTTCAATTAGGTCAGAAATTATTGCAAATTGATTTAATAAATCACCCTTTTTTTCCATGACCGAATATCATTAATATTTTTGTAAAAAAACTTATTTTCTTTTTTTCTGGTACTTTGAACATTTCTTTTCTATCAAGATTTTTGATTTCTTCAATCATCTTGTTCTTGTGTTTCGCTATCTGCACTTCGTCCCTCTTCATCTCCTTGTCCAACCAGTTTAATCCCTGTTGTAATCTCTTGTCCATTTTCTATAAATGATAATTCTTTTAACTTATCTAAAGATTCGTGTTGGAATAATAATTCCAATTCTTTTATTTTTGATTGAAATAATTTTTGTTTCTCCTCTATTTCAAAATTAACTTTTACTATTTCTTTTGCACATGAAAAAACTATTTCATACCCATCCAATGTTGCGTTACCAATTAACGAAACCAAAGTATGTTTTTCGTTTTTATCCTGTACTTTAATTTTAATTGATTTGTAAGGTACAACAATTGTTTCAAATTTCCATGTTGATGGTAATTTAACATCTAAGCTGACGTTATTATCAATTTCTCTTAATGAGAAAAAGTATGGTCTTAATTTTCTTATATTGTCAAACATATTATATTATTAAACTTGTAATTATGTACGATAATGAAAAGTAAAGTAAAACTTCATTCGCTTTACTTATTTTCATTGGTACGGGTTCTTCTTGAAGTAATTTTACTACAAATTCAATAATGAATCGTAAACTATATACTATACTTAAAATTAATAAGAAAATTTTTATTTCGTTAATCATCATGATTTTTAATTTCTTTTAAAATTTCTTTTCTGAAAATTGGAATTATCTCTTTAATTTCTTGTGCGTATTTTCTCGCACGTATAGACGCACTCCTATTCCCCTTTTCACGTACTTTAGTGGTGTCAACGGACATTTTTTCCACTAATACTTTTATTCTATTTAGCGTTTCCATTATTATTCATTTTTGATACTAATATACGGAATAAATTCTACTTTTTCAAGTTTTGTTCCAATAATTTATACACCTCGGTTAATATATCAAGTTCTGACCTTGTTTTTTTATACCTAAAATCAAAAAGTTTAAAAAAATATTCACCTATTTTGGTTGTTTTCTTCTCCAATTTAACCGAATAGTACGCTTCAAAGAAAAAGTTCCATAGATACTCATAATGATTTCCATCATCTTTGAAGTTAATTTTTTCTTTAGTAAAATTTTCGATTGTTTTGTTCCAACACCAACTGAAGTGGTTTCTTTGGTCGGACTCATTATATAGGACATCAGAACCTAAATAGGTATTATCCACTAACTCATATAACGAAGAAAGAAAGTCGTAGAATAACTCGACTTTCTCTCTGTGTATATTGTATGCTCGATACCAAACATCTATTTGGTTTCTATATTTGTCCGAAATATCAAACTCATTATAATCTTTTCTGTTTTCCATAATTCCTTATTTTAAAATATAAGGATAAAAGAAATTAAAAAAAAGAATTACTGAGTTTTTTTATTATATCCGTACATTTTCTTCATTCTTTCAATTTCCTCATTTAAAACTGAAGACATACTAGTTTTTTCAGACTCTTTAACAATAATAACTTTTTCAGGTGATTTCCAAGAATGACCCCAACTTATTTCTTGAGCATCCTTTTCAATTTCTTTTTTCTTTACTGAGGTCTTACCAATATTTTTACCGGTATCAGTTTTTATAACATTAGCAGCATCTTGTGAGTTACCCATTTTCGGGTCACCCTCCAATGCCATTTTTAATCTTTTTTTGAAATTTTCAGATGGTTCTTGGTCATAATCTAAATCCGCCAATGTTCCTCCTCTATGAGTTTCGGTGTATTCATCTTGCTCAGGTGTTGCATTTATTACCATTTTTTCACCTTTACCGTTTTGTTTTGGAAATTCTGGATTATCCGCTCCGTTAAATGATGATGCTTTTTTAAGTTTATCTTCAACTTGTTTCATGTAGTCATCATTTTCTTTCTTAGAACCTTGTTGTGCCTTCTTTGTGGCTGAGTGAGTAATAACATCAGATTCAGAAACCATTCTTGAAATCATATCAATCATTTCTCTTTCGTTTAATCTTAACGTTCTTTTTTTGGATTCATACATCATTTTACCACACTCATTACACATACCTCCTTCATTCATTCCACCACCACATTCACATAATTTTTCTTCCATCATATTTTTACCTGATGTTGAAAATGAATCGTATTCGTTACCATTTGAACTATCTTGTTTACTCATATGGTTATCTACATTCATTTCTCCCTCATTAGTGTCAATATCTTTGGTTATAGTTACTTTATGCATTTTACCACTTCCTTTTGGAAATTCAAACTCTTTTTTACCATTGTCTTTGGCGTTGTCGGCCGCTAATATAAATGCATTAGATTCTTTAATATCTGAATCCTCTTCCATTTTTTGTGAACATCCTTCACATTGTCCACCTTCTTCTTCCTCAAGTTGTTTCCAAGATTCATCAACATTATGTGTTTCCCCGTTAAGTTTGAATTCTTTTAATCCTTTTTCTTTAGCATCCTTAACTGCATGTGCGAAATTATTAACTTTTGTTTTCATTGTTTTGTTTTCTTTTACTTCTAGTTTTTCTCCCATCTCATCCAATTTATCAAACATATCAGACGGTGAGTTATATTTTTTCTTTTCAATTATGAATTCCTTTTCGGGATGTTTCTTCTTATAAATATCCAAATGTGACATTGCTTCATCCTCATTTTCAAAAGTTTCAACAGGTTCACCTTCACATGTGATGTGATATACTTCATTACCTTCTTTATTTTCTCTTAGAATGGTTTTTTTAACCTCATCAAAAAGAGATTCGTTAATTATATTTTGGATATCCATGGACTTCATATTATTATATAAATATCTTCTTTATTTCATTTATCACTATCTTTTCCATTTCTGAATATGGTATCCCATATTTTTTAGAAACTTCTTGAACCGATTCCTTTAATCCCTCAACTTCGTAGAATTCTAATGAGTCGGTATTTCCTTGGTTACAGTACGGGAATTTCTTACATTTCTCTTTTACCTTAACAAAAACACCACCAGGACCACCCCATTTAGGGAAGTTTTTATCTTTAACGGCTCTACTTTGCATTACACTATTAGGTCCATTTACTTTAAGTGGATTTTTACTACCATCTCCAAATGGAACATCATAACTTCCCGGGTCACCAGCAGTTATTTCATTAATATCAGTTTCAGGAAAATTATGAATTTTATTTATCTTTCTCTTAACGGTGTTGTCACTACTAAATGCATTTCCTCCATCAACTGAACCCGATGAACCACTATCTGTTTCTTTTACTTCAATTTTATTTTCCTTTGATAGGTGATTGTCAATCCATTTTTGTATTTCATGAACATTTGGTGCATATTCCTTACCTTTAGATTTCGTTATATTCTTATGGGCTAGGTTGACTAATTTTTTTAACTCTTCTTCAGATGGGGTTTTTTTCATTACTTTACACTTTTTAAAGAAGTTTCCCAAAACGATTTACGTTGCCATAAAGTTTTGAATAATTCAACCACTACTTTGGTTGATAAATCAACGATTTTATCGTCAATTGTTTTTGTACCGAGTTCTTTTTGAATCATTTTCATTACAATATGGTGAGCTTGAGTACTCTCCAAGAAATCTTTCATTTCTTTTCTTGTAATTTTTTCAATTTCTTTGATATCACTATTAGATAATGCCATATTAACTAGTTCTTCTTACTCTTAATAATGGTTCCATTGTGGTTATGAATGTTGGTTTAAATTTTAGTAATTTAGCCAACATATCTAAAGTTTCTTGTTCAATGTTTAACATATCACTATTAATATATAAACCACTATCTTCTCCAGCAATAAATGTGAAACTTATTTCAGTCTCGGTCATATTACCATCTAATCTTATTTGATTTTCATCAATGGTGATACCGGGGTCTAAATCCGCTAATTGTGAAACTTGCTGTCTAAATACATCAATAAATTGACTTATTGAAGTTTTTTCTTGGTCTTTTAATTTGATATCCTCTTGGTCTGTAGATAGTATTTTTACTTCCACATCATTAATAACCTCAACATTATCAAACTGTTCTTTTGATGAGTCTAATGAGGGTTCTTCACCTGTATTGATGTCCTCTCTTAATAATTTGTTTGTGGTATTTTTTGATTCATTAAGGTTTCTCAATGTGTTTAACATTCCCTTAATTTGGTCATATTCCGATTTGTTTTTGTTCATCTTTGAAAAGTTGTCTAAAATTGAATGATGGGTTTATATCTGTATAAATATTTGAAAAATTAGATTTACACACAATTCCATTGAATTTTATTGCATTTTCAAAGAATCCTTGGGATTTAACTGATTTTTTTGGTATATTATGTTTATCACAAAGTGAATCACATAATTCTGATAATGAATTCATTTGCATATCAGTATACTTATCCCAAAAATAATAATTTCTCCAACCTTGAGTGTGTGGTTCTGACCTATATGGGTCACCTATCCAATTACTTAAAAATCCCGTAATGGTGTTCTTATTTAACCATCCGAGATTCTCTATTGCAATTTTTATGAATTGTTTATCAATTTCAGGTTCATCAAAAGTATTAGAATAATGATTAGTATCAAATAATTGGTAGACAGTACCTAACTTGGTAATAATAAAATGTGGAATTTGATTATATTTTTCGTTATTTCTATATTTTATCTTACCAATAAAATCGTCAGCTCTTCTATTTGTATCGTAAAGAAAAATCTGGTTTTTTTTTGATTTTTTACGAATAACGTTTAAATTTTTACTATTTAAACTTTCTACGTTGTGTATTTCCAACATTCCTTATGAAATTTTTTCTAACTGAAGATGATACAGATGATGGAATTTCATTTCCCACATTTGTCTCATTATTATTACTTACTTCCTCCACTAACTCCCCAATTTCCTCCAAAATATCGGTTTGAGATGGTATTATTAATGATGGGGGTTCTTCTACTAATTTTTTTTTTCTTCATCAGATGATTCTGATAAAGACTCAACTATTGGTTCGAGAGTTACTTCTTCAATTATTGGTTCAGGAGTTACTTCTTCAATTGTTGGTTCGGGAATAACTTCCTCTACAACAGGTTCAGAGACCATCTCCTCAACGATATTCTCAATTATGGGTTCAACTATAGGTTCGGGAATAACCTCCTCTACAATGTGTTCTTCAACTATCGGAATAACTATCGGAGTTTCTTCAACTACAATCTCTGTAGTTGGTGTTGGTATTGGTTCTTCAACTATTGGAGATGTCGGAATTGGTTCTGTTATAACTTCTTCAGTTTCATCCTCAACTAAATCAAATTTTCTTTCCCATTCGTCTAATACCATTTCTCTAACCTCATCATCACCTAACGCAGGAACGAATTCATTAACGGGTTCAATGACAGGTTGCGGTTCATCAATTGTTTGCTCACTAACCTTTTCATCTACTTTTTTTTTGTATTCCTCAGATGCCTTTACCAATTCTTCATTTGGTTTTGGTGGATTTGATAATATATCTTCTAATACTGATAAATCATCTTCTGATAACCTAACTCTTGATACCTCACCTATAATATCTTTAGCATCAATAACGGGTGTTTCTGGTTCAGTCGGTTTAATAGACTCCTCCTTATTATTTTGAGTAAATTTAACCAACATATGTAAGAAAGAAAGTGAAATTATCGGTAACATTCCACCAGCAAAAAACGCTAAGAATCTTTTATGTCCAACAGCATCATTTGGGTCTACACCTATAAATTCAACTAATGGTGATGTTAATTCCATCCATGATTTAAATGAATCACTATTAACATCAATGTATGAATATGCAAAATAGATGTTTCCAATAAATTGGATTAAAGTTACAACACCAAATGGGAAATAAACTTTTCTACCCATGTCGGCGGATATTGCTGCAAGTGCCGATAACGCAGCTATTTCAATACCAATTGAAAGATACGCAGCCCATGTTAATGGATTTGATATACCATACCATTTTGTAACGTGTGAAATTGAAACAACCGCAACTGTTATAATTGGTATTAAAAACGCCGATATAATTAATGTCTTGTAATTTTTACTGAACCAATTTTTCATTTACTTAATACTTTTTTCTAATTTTGTTATTTCGTTATCAATCTCTGTCTGTCTATTAACATCTAAGATTTTTCTATCTGTTGCTTGAATCATTCTTTTTTCAGACTTTAATCCTTCGATTTTAAGTTTAACATCTAATTCATTTTTAGTGTAAGTAGAATCTTTAATTGATTCGATTTCTTTTCTTGTTTTTGAGAGTTCTCTTCCATCACCGCAACCTTTTAATAAACCTAAAAGTGCAATTACCAATACAATGATTGTAAAATTTTCTTGAATGAATTTTTTCATAATTTTTTTTATTTTATAAATAGTTTAATAATCCGTAACTATCATTACGTAATTTCTTTAATGCCTTATCTCTTAGTTGTCTAATGCGTTCTTTTGTACAACCAAATTCCTCACCTAAATCCTCAAGATTCATTTCTATACCGTTAAGTCCATAGGATTTTTCAATTATAACCTTTTCTCTATCGTCCAATATTGATAACATCATTGATACTCTCTTCCTGATTTCCTCAACTGTGTCTAATGAGTTTTCCGGATTTTCCGAGTCATGATTTATAATTGTATCAATTAGTAAATCACCATCATCATTTATTTCTTGATGTAGGTTTACACAATATGGTAAAACAATTTCCGTACCGCTATCTTCCTGATGTATAAAAAATTGGTCTTCAAAAAATGGATTTGATTTTCTTTTTTTCTGATTTTCCTGAATAATGTTTGATGGTAATCTAATGGTTCTTGCATTTTCATTTAAAGACGCCATTATTGATTGTTTAATCCACCACACCGCATAAGAAATAAATTTAAACCCACTGGTTGGGTTAAACCTTTCCGCCGCTCTCATCAATCCAATGTTTCCTTCAGATATGATGTCAATTAAGTCCATACCACTATTTTGGTATGATTTTGCAATCGTAATAACAAAACGTAAATTACCAAGTACTAACTCATTATGTAATGAATTTTTTTCCGATTTAGATATATCTTTTTGAGAAAGTAGTTTGAAAATTTCATTTTGTCTTTCATGTGATATTACCTTTATCTTACGGATGTCTTTGATGTAATTTTGTATTTCTTCTGTGTTAAATAGGATTAATTTACTCATGAAAAGTTGGTTTGTTGGGTGTAAATGTAAACAAAAAAAATTAACTTTTAAAGCTATCTAAGAACTTTTTTTCCTCGGGTGATAAACTTTCAACTCCGAACTCATCTATTTTTTCTAAAATAGTATCTAAATCCATGAGTTTTAATATATTATCCTCTTGTGTTTTATCGTATTCTAACCTTAAAGATGTGTGTTCCTCTTTAGGTTTAAACATGAAATCTTTCATCTGAACAGGAAGATTTGCACTATAAATGCTACTCCTATCAAATAAAAAATAAAATTTTACTGTTTCTTTTGATAAAATATTATGCAATTCCTCCGATAATTCTTTTCTATTGGAGTCCGATTCAAATATTATTATAACATTTTTTGTACTATCTTCTATTACAAATCTTACTTTTTTAATTACAGGACTATGACCAAGAATTTCTGTACAGAAAAACTCAACATACTCGTGGTCTTCAAAATTTGCGTATAAAAATAATAGATATGTTTTCATTAATTCTTCTTTATTATCCATTGTGCGTTAATACTAAAATACATAATTTTTAACGAATAATCAAAATCGTACCTAACACTAAAACGGCCACACCAGAAAGTATTGATGTAAATTTGTTCTTAACTTTCTCTTTCTTTAATTGAAACTCAAGTTTTTTCGAGTAGTCTTCCATAATGGTGTATTTCTTTTCTTGAGTACCAATTATAGTGATATAATTCTCCTTTTGAATAACCATAGTGGAAATAACACTATCTTTGAGTGTAACTTTTCTTTCAGTTACCACCAATAGAGAATCACTCAATTTAAGTTGTTCTTTAGCCTCGTCACCCGATTTTAAATCTTTAACAATCTCTTTAACTTTGGAGATTGGGAAACATTTAACTGGTTCTGTATTATTTTTTGTATCTGTCTGAGAAAAAGCTGTCAAGCTCAGGCTCAGTATAGTTATCAACACGATTAATTTCTTCATGATATTTTTGTTTTACTTTTGTCTTCTTATGTTTTATGTCTTCAATTTGTTTATCAACTAATTTAATCTCATTATTTAGACTAAAAATAGTACTATCTAATTTTAAATTCTCCTTATGAAGACCTTGAATTACAACATTTAATGAGTCAATTTGAGCCTTTTCTTTATTAGACATTGTAACTGACGGTGTGATGATAAAAATCACCCAATACAACAGAAACAACCCAAATAATAGAAATAGTAATGTTTTGTAATTTTTACCAAAGAAAGAACCTAATACATTTAAAATTTTATCCATAATTTTGTTTAATAATAAATACCAAACAGAAAGATTTTACTTCTTTTTGGTAATAATTTCATCAATGATACCATATTCAAGTGCTTCGGTTGATGATAACCATAAGTCTCTTGATGCGTCATTCATAACCGTTTCTGTAGGTTTATTACAATATGTACCAAGTAACTCAAATAATGTCTTATTTAACTTATCCCACTCAACCATATTAATTCTCGCATCTTGGATATTACCTTCGAAACCACCTGAAGATTGATGTAACATGGTTCTTGAGAACCTTAATGCACTTCTTTTACCTTTAGTACCAGCTCCAAGTAAGATAGAACCCATAGATGCTGCCATACCTGTGTTAATGGTTCTGATATCTGAATTAATATAATCCATAACATCCACCATCGATAATCCCGATTTTACAGAACCACCCGGACTATCAATGTGCATTGTGATATCGTTATTATCTAAACTATCTAAGAACATCAACTGAGCCTGTACGATAGTCGACATGTTATCATTAACAACACCGGCAACCCATATGATACGTTCCATCATTAAACGTGAAAACACATCCATGACGGTTACATTCATACTTCTTTCCTCTAAAATGTACGGAGTCATATTATCCTCTATCTGTTTATTGAAATGATGTAGGTTCATTCCACTTATTCCTTTGTCCTTTGCGAACAGTCCGAATTCATTATAAATTTTTGATGTCATATTATTTATTTTTTACAAAAGTAATTATTTTTTTTGATATTAAGAAATTTTTAGAGTAATAAAATCAATTGAACTTATATTCTCTTCTTTTTTAACCATAACAATATTATCTGACCAATTACGTATTAATGAGTTATGGGAGATTACAAATATATGGTCAAAATATCCTTTTATCTTTTTAAAGAACTCTCCGACCATTTCCAAATTCTCATCCGCGATTTTACCAAATACTTCATCCATAACAACTATGTTTGGTTTAGGTAAAGATGAGATTTTAGTAAGTACACTTCTTAATGCCAATGATGAGATTGTCTTTTCGTATCCTGAACCCGCATTCAATGGTTTAACTACTCTAGTTTCAGTATCAATCATTAAAAATTCAACTTCATTTTTATCGTTAATGTTTAATTCTAAAATGAAATAACAACTATCAACCAATAATCGATATAACTCTTGGTTTATTAATGGTATCATATTTTTAAGGATAATTTTTGATATACCATTTTTACCAAACACGCTTAGATAAACTTTGAATATTGACTGTGTTATATTTTCTTTTTTAATTTTTTCACACAACTCCTCATTTACTTTAATCTTTTCACCTAATGAAACAATAGTTGCTTTCAATTTCTCAATACTACCATTAAATTGACGAATATCCGCTTTTGCAGTATCAATCTGAGTTTTCAATCCAATTAATTCTCCATCAATTTTTTGATTCTCATCTAATTTCTGTTTGTTACGGTCATAGTTGTCAAGTTTGAGTTGTAACCTATCAATCTCCATTTGTTTTTGGTCAGATTCAAGTTCGTACCTTGTTTTTTTCAATTTGTTTCTTTCATACTCATCGTACTCTTTTTTCAAATCGGATAGTACTTTCTCTTTTTCAGTTAATTCGTCATATTTTTTTCTATTTTCAGTTTGGATTCCGTTGGTACTTTCAATCAATTGTTTTATTTTATTGATTTCATCGGTATGGTCAACATCCTCCAATGCACGATTACAAGTTGGGCATATCTGTCCTTCCTCTAATTGTTTTACTAATAACTCATTTCTTTTAATTACATCAGCATTAACCCTACCCTCAACGATTAGACCATTCATCTCATCTTTTACTAATTGATGGTCTTCTTCTAAGTAAAATTTTGATGGTTCTTTTACATTGGTAGAATTAGCTTCAGTTAATGCTTTTTGTTTTGAAACATTAAGAGTCCCAATGTCTTTCTTGATTTGGTCTGGATTTGTTTTTATTAACTCTTGGTCAATATCATTATTTCTTTTTAATTGAACTTCATCTTTACGGGATTCTAATTTTTTTAATCTTTTTTCCGTTGATGATAATTCATTAGACAATCGTTTTATCTCATTGTTGTTGTTATCAATACTCTCCTTGAATAGTGTGATTTCACCTTCTAAATCAACAAGATTGTGACTGTTGGATACTAATTTTTTATTCCATTCAGTTTGTATGCTTTTACAAATGTCTTCTTTATCTTTAAGTGTTTCTAAACCTAAAAATTTAGTTAGTATTTGTCCTCTTGCTGTTGGTTTTGATTCAATTAATTCTTCTAAATTATATCCTGTGGTCAATATGGTCGATAAGAAATCTTCTTCATCACCGATTGCCATTACGATAAACTCTTCAGTTTCTCTTCTTTGTTCTCCGGTTAGGTTCTCAACAGTACCATCAGAATTTATTTTGGAGAAATCAAGTTTATTGGTGATAGTATAATCACCACTTTTACTTTTCTTACGAGTACTTATTCTTTCAATAATGTAGTCATCACCATCAATGTTAATATAACCCTTAACTTTAACCTCATCAACATCTGTAAATGTATTAAAGATTTCAGAATTAGTTTTAGTTTTGGTTGTTTTATTAAAGAATAAGAACATTAACAAATCAACTGTTGCGGTTGATTTACCTCCAAAGTTTTTAGGTGTAGATTCAACAACAGTAATGCCGGGTAAATCAGTAAAATCAATTACATTATCATTACCATAAGAAAGAAAATTAGAGAATTCAACTTTATTAATATTCCATTTACTATATTTTACTTTACCTCCGTTCTTTTTAGTTAATTGTTCATTAACACGATTATCTAAACGGTCAATAAGGTCAATATCAATAGTAATATTATTTTCTTTGATGAAATCCCTCATCAACATTTTTTGATATTGGTAATCAGAAATACTCTCAGATATATCTAATGAAGCTAATTTAGTATCCTCATCATTTGTACTAACTTTTGTTATTATTTGAACATGTTTGGTATTATATTTTTTTTGAAAGTAAGATTTAATTCTACTTATTTTTTCTGGCGTAAAATTTTCGTGTGTGTCTTGCCAATTTACTTTTATATAAGGATTTTTATAAATCATTTTTTGTTTTTTTTTTGTAGTTGCCAAATATTGTCAATTAAATCGTATGTCTCAACATTTTTTTCTTCAAATGACATCCATTTTTCAATTTCATCACTATTTTTTGGTTTAAACTCCGTAAAAAGTATTTTTGTTTCATCTTTAATTATTTCAGGTCTAATTAAAATAGTCTGAGTAAAATCCTTATTCGTTCTAATGAATATGTTTTTATCATTATTTGGTACTCTTTTGTTGTAGACCGTATTATACCAATACTTTAATTTTCTTATCGGTACATTTATGGTTCTAATTGCCATTCCACTTACAAATGAATAATCGTTTTCCCAAAAATTACCTAACCACCCACCTCTTTCTAATTCTACACCAAATGAATAATCATTTGGGTCTATTAGGTCAATTGCCTTACAATTAGGGTGTGATTCAAATAAAAGATTGAATGCATCTTTTGTGAATTTTATTCCGAACTCTCTAACTTTACTATCGTCATAATTGTTTTTTTTAAACGCCATTAAATTTAATTTTTTACACTTTCATCCATTGGATGAGTTTATTGTTGTCCGAATCTATTCTCTTCAAAAAATTCGACAATTCCGTTTATTGCCCATACAATACCAGCGGTAAAAATACCATCAAAGAAAATTGACGGTAACCACCCAATATTGAATAGTTGTGATGTTAATCCACCAAGAGAAATTGAGAAAAAGAACCCAACCCATGTTGATGTACATAACATACATTTTATTAATCCTGATAAAAAATTACCAAGACCTTGTAAAGGTGCTAATTTATTATTCCCCCATCGGTGAATAAAATTTCTAAAACCTTCGAAAATTGAGCCGTATATAATAATGGTGCTCATTCCATATGCGGCTAACGCCCAAAATATAATCTTTTCCATAATGCTAAATTATACAAAAAAAAATTGACTAAACAAAACTATTCATCATATAATGATGAAAGATTACTGTCTTTCATTAGTTTACCCTTACGGCCAAAACCTTCTAACGATGATGTTATTTTGTCTAAATCTTCTTTTAATTTTTTATTTTCCTCAGTTAATCTATTAACTTCATCTGTATTGATGACTTCAACTATCTTATCAACTGTTATTTCTTTTATAACCTCTTTAGTTATAATTTGAGTGTCACCTTTTATCTCAATTGGTACTTCTTTTATAACCTCAACCGGAACCTCCTTAATTACTTCTTTTATAATCTCAATTGGTTTTTCAACTATCCTATCTACAAATTTTTCAACGATAACTTCTTTAATGACTTCTTTGATTATTTCTTTTTCAATAATTGTATTTTGACCCTTTAAACCATTAGGAGTTTCACCATATTTTATAATGGAGAATCCCTTCTGAAATATTTCTTTTGCTAATTTTTCAGGGTCAATAATATTGTTAATTTCACAATATTTTAGAAATTCATTATCTAATGTTAAGAAGGACTTCTGCATTGTTGTCTATATCGGAAATATCTGTCATCAAAAAATTTAAAAATGGTTGTTCGTTATCAATATCATGTGTTGTGTACTCTTCAGACTCAACATCATAAATTCCATAACCGTGGAAGTTAACCGTTTCACCAAAATTCTGTTGAATTAGTGAACCAATCATAAATGCTCTACCACCACTAGATAAATCAAACATTTGTCTCTTATGTATATCCCCACATAGTACAATGTCTAAATTTACAAAGTTTAATGGTGAATATGCGTTGTCAAATTCAAACCCTAAGTCGGTTGAGAGTCCTTGAATTGGTCCGTGAAACAATCCAACATATAAACCATCATCTTCTTTTATAAAATCAGGTCTTTGATTGTGTTGATATAACGAATATACAACCCATTTAACATTGTCATCATCATAGACACCACTATCTCTATAATAAGTGATATTAGGGTCGTTTAATAACTCCACAACAGGTGTTATACTATCAACTCTTGAGTGGTTGTTCTCTAAAAAGTCGTGATTACCCGGAATTATAATTAATTTACCAATTTTATCGACAATCTGTTTAAAAAACCATGATGTTAATAACATTTGTTCGTTAGATACATTAATTTTTTGGTGAGCAATGTCACCCGCAATTACCACTCTAATTTCATCATAGTCATAACCTTCAACTTGTTTCTTAATGTCCTCTAAAAGTAGTTTAAACTGTTTTTTATACATATCATGTAACTGAAATGTTCTGATATGTAAATCCGCAATGTGAATTATTTTTTTTATCATTTTAAATATTGTTTTATATCCATTTGCATAACACCTTGACTTATTTCTGACGGTACTTTATATTCATCAAATGTACCATCTTCTTTTAAATGTGTAACAACACAACCTAATAGTTTTACATCTTTAAATTTAGTGTTTTGTAACATCTTTATCAGCAATTTTGCGTACAAAGGTAATTGTATAAAATAATGTGTTAACGCCGTATCCCTATATTCATCAAAAGGTGAACTCATCCAACCGGTATATGGTTGAACTAAAAAGTTTTTAGGTTGGTTTGTTTTCCAATCGGTAACAACAATACCAAAATCATCTTTTGTTTTATTCATCATTAACCAAACCTTATCTGGTTGTCCCGTGTACTCCAATTCCGGGTCACCCAATACTATCTCAGTATCCAATAATACCGCTCCTCTTGAAATCATTAGGTTAATAAATTCTTTACCACCTGAAATCATTCGGTCACTCTTATCAATTTGGGTCTCATCACATTCAAATATAGGTTGTCTAATTTCTTTATAGTTATTATACCTACCAATCAAATCAAACTCTAATTCATAATGTACTCTACTACCTAAATTAGTTGAATAATCACCAGCTTTCTTCCATTTTTCTAATAGAATATCGGCCTCATATTCGTCACCATTACTCATTTGTAATGCCTTCGTATCGGCATCGAATGGGATGTAAAACTTTTTTAATACTTTGGATACTGAAGGGAAATTTGACCTAATTTTCCCATTTATATCTTTCATATAGTAAATGTGGTCTTCCTCAATAAAGGTTAACTCTAACTCTTTTCTTTTTTCCTCAAGAGTGTTTCTTATTTCTTCTGCTATTTTATGTAAATCCATTAGTCTAATTTAAATTCTTTATAATCTTGTAAATTACCTTGTAAGTCGGCAATATCTTTATCTTTTGGTAACTTGATGATATTAACTTTACCCATTAATCTACCACAATTTATTTTATGGTAAAGTTTCTCAGCGTCACTCCATGCATCCCCATCCAAAACAATTGTAACCTCATTACCATTCTCGTATATTTTACTATATAGTAAATCACTTATGTATTTACCTAACATTGGTATTGCGTTATCTAAAAAAACCGAATCAAAAACACCCTCAACAAGATAAATCTTTTTAGTCCAATCAATTAGACTTTCATTAAAGATGATTAACTCCTTTTGAACATCAGGATTCCTATATTTCATTTTTGTTTTGGACAAATATGAACGAGCAATAAAATAGTTAATTTTTCTTTGTTCATTATACGATGGAATTACAATTCTATTCTCATAGTGTCCATCATAACAAAACCCAATATTAAATTTTCTTATTATTTTATCATCTATGTTTCTTTTTTTAAGGTATGTCATTGCCTGTTTATATTGGTGTGACAACTTCATACCTAAACTAACATTATTTAGTGGTACAAACCCTTGGGGTAGTTTTACTTCTTTCTTAATTGGTTGTACAAATTCAACATCTTCTGGTTTTAATAACTCATATCTTTTCAGATGTTTTTGATTTCCATACTTTTTAATTAATTTATATATTGAACCGTGAGTATTGTTTGTTTCAGCACATGACCAACATTTATAAACCGCTCGTTTGTAATTAACCTCTAAGTTTCCCTTACCATCTCCATCATCCAAACCTTTAATATCATATGAACAAACGGGACAATCAAAAGATATTTGACCCTTATAATCATTATGCATTCGATGTTCACCTAGAATATCTTCTAAAATATCGATAACTGGCACATATTCTATTGCTATTGATGACATAATAGGAAGTATAAACAAAAAAAATTGAAATAACAAAATTTGGAAATAAAAAAGACGGAAGCGTACACCAACAACTTCCGTCTTATACCATTGTACATTGTGCTACAATGATATGATATGTTTTTTATAATAGATAAAGTATAAACAAAAAAAATTAAATTACAAAATTAATTTAATAATTTAATATAACATTTGATATACTCATGTTTAATGTAACATCCGCTAATTCATCAGAACTGTAGTCTAAATCACCAAAATCGGCCGAATTAATTGCTCCCCATATTGACCAATCTGAAATTACATCTCCAACAGGTCCTAACATTTGAAGTTTTATAACCATCGGACTATAAAGTATTTCTGTACCTATAAGTTCATAAATTGTTTGTGACATGGATGGACTTATTGGGTCGTGTAGTGTAAACTGCATGTCATCCCATCGAACCAAACCATCATTAAATGTTGCTGTTGGTCTTGATGCCATTCTAACTAAATAAGGTGATATATTGAAGATTTCAGGAAAAATAATCAGGAATCTATTTTGTCTCATCGGTTCAAATGTCGGAATAAACACCCCATTTTGATTTGAGTTGTTATCGGTCATTCGACCCGGTTCATCTAAGTAACCTCTAAATAATTTAAAATTAGACATATTAGTTTTTTAAACTATTTTTTTGCATGTTAACATAACCGATGATACATGTTACTGCGTCCGCCATGTCGTAGTTTTCTTTTCTAAGTTGCCCGGTTTTACCATACAACCATTCTACTTCAGGACAAACTGAATTTACATTTTCCCAAATAATATGTTTTTTATCAATGTCTTTTGGTAATCCACCAAATAAAACATTTTTACCTTTATCATTAGGTCCAACTAAACTAGGAAATGCAAATTTTCTTGCATTGTAGGTCGAAATAAATGTAGGTACAATACCTAACATATCATAACAACATTTTAAAATCATTGTGTTGTACCTTAGTAATGTTCCAACTGTATAAATGTTATTTGAATTTAATAAAGGTTCTTCAATAACTATTTTTGTTATCCCCACATCTTTATAATTTTCCAAGTGCGTCTTAAAAGCGTCAGATTTTTTTAACATCTCTTCGATTTTATCTTCCGGTTGTGGTTTTATCTTAGGTGAGAAATGTGTTAATTCTAATAATTTAGAAGAATTAATATCAAATAGCGCCCACCCGGTGGTCTTAGTTGAAATGTCTAATCCCAAAATCTTGGGAGCATTCTTTAATTTTGTTGTCATATCAAAATATATACAGGATATTTTTAATAAAGTAAAGTGTTAGAAATCTATCTTAATCGCAAACACTTGTGTACCACTTCTTTTTATTGGATTAGAAACTTTACCAATAACAAGAACTTCCTTATTCTCATTTAATAAAGCAACTTCGGTAATTCTTTTCATTTGTCCCACGGTATATGTTGGATTTTGGGTTGTTAAGAATTGAGATGATGGTAAATTAACCATGAAATTCATTTTTTCAATGTCCGTTGCTCTAACTAATCTAATGCTACCAGGAAAAGGTTGTTCGTCACCAAATTGTGGTAATCCGGGTTCGATTATTGAATCATCCTCATTTGGTACTAACCCCATGTATTGTTCAATATCATAAATTGAACCGTTGTCATAAGTATCAAAATCAACAATGAAAGAAACATCAACTAAACTTGTTGGGTCGATTAATCCACCTACTTTTGTTGTTCCTGATGTCATATCAATTATTTTCCAATCTAATGGTGTTGGGTATTCTCCTAAGTTTGTTTTTTGTATTAATAAGTAGAACTCGCTAGCGATAAATCCACTAGTTGCCCCACATAGTCCATTTGCTGATGTCATATTTGAGAAAAAATCACCTGTAAATTTAACATATAAATTTGACGGTATCTGATAGAAGGTACTACCACTTGTTGCTTCAAATTTAGTATAGTAGTTACATGGTAAACCATTTAACGCATTAATATCGTTACCCGTACTACCACTATAAGTAAACATATATGTTACCCATGTTGTTTCTTCAATGTTACCCGAAAAAAATGAACTTACGGATGTTCCATCACTTGGAATGTATGTAACTTTAGGTGAAGGTAGTGTGTATTTTCTATTTGATTTGTAGTCAAGTACTGCAACCAATTCTTGGTCATCAAAAACCACAATTTTATTATTTACAAACACTTTTCCGACTTTATTTCCATTTTCATCTAAAAGATAACGGAATAATAATCGTTGGTTCGCGTTAATGTTTGAATCAACATAGTAGTTAACTGTATCCATTGTAAATAATGCACCAATAGTAGTTCCACTATTTCTATGATATTGTATAAAAGGGATGTAAACTTCAAAATATTCTAAATCTGTAATTGGATTCCCAATTGAGTCTTCTAATAATGGTTCAGATGTTGTGTCAGTACTAATATAATCATCATACTTAAAGAATCTTTCTGGGTCGTTTTTTAAGTCCCCTAATTCTGAATAATGAATGACCGCAATACATCTTTGTTCTTCGGGTGATACATTAATCTGTTCACCAAATGAATTACGATATGACGTTGGATATGTTATTGTTGCTCCTGTAAAATTATTAAATGTTTGTCCACTTGATGTAGTGTAACCTAAGAATTGTTTTGTTGAGACGTGTTTATTTGATGTAAAACCTGATAAACTTTCATCAGGACCCGTACCAATAACCGTAGCATCAAAACCAATTGGTTTATCACCCCAAACAACTTCCATTTTCCATGGATTTAATTGTTGTGATGGGTCAATATCTGCTGGTCTACAACTTGGGTTATATTCAACACTTATTGGAAATTCATTTTCACATGAATTACAGATAACTTGAGCATTACCTGTACATCCCGTTAATATAGGAGTTGGTCTATCAATTGTAAGTGTGTTACCACTAACAGATAAAACTTTATAAACTAAACTTGAAGATTGTCCTGTAATCACCGGATAATTAGGGTCAGTTCCACAAAATTGACTGAAAACTAATGTAATATACTCACAATTGTTAAAACTACTACCTGTTGGAACAGTAATCGAAGATGAACCATTAATACTCGAAATAGAAATACTTTGTGTGGTACATTCAATAGATGTACCAGTACAATCTGCTGGGTCATATTCTTTATATTCACTAACAAATCCTGCTGGTCCCATTACATTTCTTATTGTATCAGTTGTTGACATCTGAATAGGAATACCATAAACTGTGGATGTTGCTGAATTATCAATTTTATATGGGTATTTTACTCCACTTTCCTTATCCATTGGTGAAAAAACCGATTGGTGAGGTATTTTTCCCAAACCTGTAAAATTATCAAATGGTGCAGTATAATCAAATTCGGAATCCCCAATTTGAAAATATGATATGTTAAAATTACCCTTTGAGATATTGTTTCTTCCCTTTTGGGTTATTCTCACAGATAGGAATTCTGAATTATTTTTACTTAAAAAGCTCATATTAGTTATTTATTTTTTTTCATTTTATTTTATAATTAACAATTTAATCCTGAACATGGAGTTGATATGTTAGTTACTGTTGAGTTTGGTGCTGTAACGATATTTCCACCCTGTAAGATATACATAGAAAGAGAAGGAGTACCAGACACAGACCAAAGATTCATAATACAAATATTGGTTGTTCCCGCTGTATTAAATGTTCTTGTTGCCCAACTACCATCACATTCTTGAACTCTTAAATATACCGTATTATTTTGTGAGTCATCTAAATCTTGTTGGTTAATAGTAACCGTGTGACATGTACAAGATTGATTTAATGTACATTCAGCTGATGTTTGGGTTACTGAATAATCACCAGGGTTATTATAACCCGGAATTATTACTGTATTCTCACATGCGCATACATTAATAGTGTCTGTCTGACCTTGATACCAATCAAATGGTATTGATGATTGGTTTCCAGTTAAACAATCTGTGTATGTTATATTACCAGTCATACCTCCGTTGATAATTATAATTTGATATGTTCGACAAACACAACTAAATGGTGGTGGTGACGGTGATGGTGTTGGTGTAACACCTCCATATGTTGGTGTTATAGTTCTAGTTGGTGTATTAGTTGGTGTTATGGTTCTTGTTGGGGTAATAGTTCGTGTGATAGTTGGTGTAATAGTATTAGTTGGGGTTCTTGTTGGTGTTATGGTGTTAGTGGGTGTCACCGTTGGTGTGATTGTGTTAGTTGGTGTGATTGTGTTAGTTGGTGTTTGAGTATTCGTTGGCGTTTGAGTATTGGTAGGTGTTAAAGTATTTGTTGGTGTGATGGTATTAGTTGGTGTTTGAGTATTAGTGGGTGTTTCTGTTACAGTTGGTGTTTCGGTAATGGTCGGTGTGATTGTGTTAGTTGGGGTTAAAGTATTAGTGGGTGTAAGGGTTGGTGTGATTGTATTAGTTGGGGTTTCGGTAATGGTTGGTGTTAAAGTATTGGTTGGAGTTTGAGTATTGGTAGGTGTTAAAGTATTTGTTGGTGTGATGGTATTAGTTGGTGTTTCGGTAATGGTTGGTGTTGGTGAACCTCCCGGTGTTTCTGTATTTGTTGGAGTTATAGTTGGCTCGGGGGTTAAAGTATTAGTAGGTGTTAAGGTGTTTGTTGGTGTTAAAGTATTAGTGGGAGTTTCGGTAACAGTAGGAGTTAAGGTATTAGTGGGTGTTTCTGTAACAGTAGGAGTTAAGGTATTAGTGGGTGTTTCTGTAACAGTAGGTGTTAAGGTATTGGTTGGAGTTATAGTGTTTGTTGGTGTAACCGTATTGGTTGGAGTTAGTGTGGGTGTAAGAGTATTAGTTGGTGTTTCAGTAATGGTTGGTGTTGGTGAACCTCCCGGTGTTTGAGTATTGGTTGGTGTTTCTGTAACAGTAGGTGTTAAGGTGTTGGTTGGAGTAAGAGTATTAGTTGGGGTGATGGTATTGGTTGGAGTTTCAGTAACTGTTGGAGTAAGAGTATTGGTTGGAGTTTCGGTAACTGTTGGAGTTAAAGTATTTGTCGGTGTGATTGTGTTAGTTGGTGTGATTGTGTTAGTTGGTGTTAATGTTGGGGTCAATGTATTTGTAGGAGTAATAGTATTTGTTGGTGTTATTGTATTCGTGGGGGTTGGTGTATTTGTTGGTGTAATGGTATTCGTTTGAGTTAATGTATTTGTTGGAGTAGGAGTTGGTGTTTGACAATTTAATAAACAAGCACTTATACTTTTTACAAAAACATTATCTGCTCCATTACCGTCAAATGTAAACATTTGTAATTCAGTACTACCCGTACAAACTAAATTTACTGTGTATATTCCACTTGTTGTTATTGTAGAAGATACGTTATCTCCTTGTGGTAAACCACCAATATTAGTGTCACCCGCAACAACAACAAATTGAATATAAGGACTGTTCATTACAACTTCAAATGTTATCTGATATTCGCAATTTTCTGTTAAACAATTTTGAGATAGCCAAGATAGTTCATCCATACCTGTTGCTTCTGCAGAACCTCCATAATTTGAACTCCAAACCCAAGGTGCTCCGCTATCGTTAGTCCAACCACTTAAATTAGTATCAAAATTACCATTTGTAACAACATTAACACATTGTGTTGGAGTTATTGTTGGTGTAATAGTATTTGTTGGAGTAAGGGTATTAGTGGGTGTTAATGTGTTTGTTGGGGTTAAGGTATTTGTTGTCGTAAGGGTGTTCGTAGGTGTGACCGTTGGGGTCAATGTATTTGTTGGTGTTGATGGGGTTGGGGTTGGAGTAATAGGTGAATCACAGCAATCGTCTAAGTTAACTCTGTATATGTTTTGACAACATCCCACACAATCTAATTTTACATAAATTTCAAGTAAATTAGGGTTAATACCTGTTAAATTACAAGTACTTCCTGATGGTAATGAAACACAATATGTTGAACCTGTAACCGTTGATTCAGTTAAACCCGTATAAACAGTACAATCACTATAAATTGAATTTGATGTGATATTAATCAAAACACCTTTAGGTGTTACAGTATCCCTAACACACGGTGACCCGGGTGATGAGGTAACTGTGGGTGTTAATGTTGGTGTGGGTGTTAATGTATTTGTTGGTGTAAGGGTATTGGTTGGTGTAATGGTTCTTGTTGGTGTATTGGTTGGTGTTAAAGTCGGGGTTGGGGTTGGGGTTATACATGTTCCCGGACCAATTGGATTAATAGTTACACCCGATTCAACTAAATTATTTGTAAATCCTGATGTGGCGGGTAATAAACAAACACACTCTAAATTTATGGTATCACCAGCTGTAAGATTGACACCAATAAAAACCTCACCATTACATTTTATCCAATCAAATAGAAAACTATTAGGTGTTTCATTTATTAACACATAATCGTTACAAGGTGAACAACCAATATCGTCACACGATATAGGTTCTTCTATATTTAATCCTAATGTTGCCGTTTGGTGAGGAGAATCTGGGTCGTCAGTACTTATCCAACAACCACCAGTAGTCATTCCACTATATGTTTGTCCAATAATACCAGGTATATTGTTTGTTACATAATAATTACCACAACAACTTTTAAATTTATATGATAGAGTAGGTATTGGACTTGCACTAGGTGTTGGTGAAATTTCGGGTTGAGGAGTTAAAGTATTTGTAGGTGTTAGAGTATTCGTTGGTGTAAGGGTATTGGTTGGAGTTAAGGTGTTGGTAGGGGTTAGAGTATTGGTTGGAGTTATTGTGTTTGTAGGGGTTAAAGTATTAGTAGGTGTAAGGGTATTGGTTGGAGTTAAGGTGTTGGTAGGTGTTAGAGTATTCGTTGGTGTTAAGGTGTTGGTAGGGGTTAGAGTATTGGTTGGAGTTATTGTGTTTGTAGGGGTTAAAGTATTAGTAGGGGTGATTGTGTTTGTGGGGGTTAGGGTATTTGTTGGTGTTAAAGTATTCGTAGGGGTTGGTGAAATAGAACAATCTCCATCATTTGTACAAGATGTAAAACTTGGTGTCCAATAACTACTACCATTCGAACCAACATATATATCATTAATATAGTAGTAAACACTAGGTGGTGGTATTGATAAATCATTTAAACAATAATACGTTACACCTGAAACTGTTGTAGACCCCGTTATTTCAATTGTGGTAGTACCACAAGGGGTATATGGGTAAAATAATTTATTATTTAAAGATGTGTCAGTATTTCCTATTGCAAGATTTAACTCAGATTGAGCAATCGTTAATGTCCAACAACCACAATTATCGTCAGGGGTTGGGGTCGGTGTAGGGGTTCTAGTTCGCGTTGGTGTTGGGGTCGGTGATGGACATTCAGGACAACTATATGTTGGAGTATCACCAGTATAATTAGGAAGTCCGGCACAAACTTCATAACCCTGTTGAACAATACTATAACTACCGCTAGAATATGTTGTATCTAAATTTATTGCTGTTGTTGGAACTCCATCATATCCTTTAAAACAAGAAACAACTGTTTCGAGAGTTTCATCATATATTAAATAAACAAAATCAATAAGAAATGTTTGAGTTACTGATGAATAATAAACATAAGGAGGGCAGCAAGATATACCATATTGAGACGGTGGTGGAATACAATCATTACAATTAGCTATCGATTCATAATATGTACCATTAAGTCCGGTATTAAAATACTGTATTGTTGGGTCTGGTTGAACATATTGATAACAAATATATTGAGTCGTTCTAAAATATTCTCCAACATTACCTGCAACAGGAGATAAAAAATAAAATTCCGTACCACATTGTTGAACTAAATAACTCTCATTACAGTTTATTGTTGATGTACATGCGGGACATCCGGCAGGATAAAAAGTATCAACATCTAAATATTTTGCGCTAAAATCAAAACTTAGATTAGTTCCAACAGAATAACATATTCCATTATATAAAAATGAATGACCGATTGTTACACCGGTTGGTAGATTTACGGTATATGTGTTTTCATCACAAGCACATTCAGTTATTGTATGAGTTTGCATTGAGGTACACCCACTATACCCGTCATTACAAGTTAATCCTGAAAGTTGGGCTGGTAGAACATATGAAGATTGATTAAGGACATAAGTACCCAAACCTCCGTGTGATACGATACCAAAACATTGATTATTCCAAACAACTAATTGTCCAGGGACACCAACAGGATTTATAGAATATGGTACCACAACCTCATATTGAACTCCACTACTACATCCCGATATAATATAAGACCTACATTGGAATGAATTACAACTACCTACATTATATCCACTGGGTAATGAAAGAGTAATGTCCGCACCCGTACCTCCTGTAGCTGTTACCTCATAACAAATACCAGCCACACTTAAAATTGTATCTCCTGTAATTATTGTGGAATATGACGCACCAGGAATATCAGCATTTAAAGTTTCTGTTACACCACACCTATTAACTATAAAATTACTCATTTATCTTTTTGCAATTGTTTTAATATAAATAACCTTGTCATTAATTACTTAATATATCAGATAAATACCGGAAAGTAAATTTTAAAGAGAAATAAATACATTTGGAATGTATTTTTATTAAAAATAAAATTTTATAGACAACCACCACTTTTGGTCATTGGTATAATTATTAAAAATCTAAATGGCTGGTGTTGTCGTTGGTGTTATTTTCACAAATAGGAATTCTAAATTATTTTTACTTAAAAAGCTCATAGTCTAATATTAAATAATTACAGAATTTGAACATAATGCAAGGTTTGAACCATTAGCACCTCCAGGTCCCGTTATTGTTAAAGATGTATAACCCGACGTTCTATTTATTATGAATTTACCCGAACCTGAACCAAAAGCAGAAGTTGAATTAATTGTATTTCCACTTATTAATGTGTCACAGTTTTCAGGGGAAGATATTGTTGGGGTTCCTGTATTTGTGGTAAATGTGAATGCTTCAGGTGACTGGTAACCATCAATAAAGAATAATAAATTATTAACCGATTGGCTGAAACTAAATGTGAGTGAGAAACCACTAAACTCACCAACCCATATTGAATTTGCTGGTACAAAAACTGATGTACATCCCGTTACTGCCCCATGAGGATATGTTGAAACTGAGCCACTATATGGTAATGCAACATCTATTCCATTAAATGTTCCACCCGATAATGGTACACATGATGTACAAGTATATGCCGGTGTAGGAGTATTAGTCGGTGTTGGTGTGATGGTTGGTGTTATGGTATTTGTTGGTGTCAGGGTGTTAGTTGGTGTAATGGTTGGTGTTGGTGTAATAGTTGTACCTGTGTTACAATCAATACATCTTAAATCAACATACGACATTTGATATCCTCCTTGATTTGTTTCGGAATTATCGTGACCATCACAATGTTCAACAAATACATAAATGTTTTTTATTGCTGGGTCAATTGTTATCGTAAATGTATATCCACTTGATGGAATGGGAATTAGAGTTGCGGTACCATTTATGTAACCCGCATCATTTATATTGGTTGTTAAACCTGTATAAATATAATAACCATTACATGGTGTTGTTCCTATAAAATTATTTACTGTTATTTGATGTAATGACATGTTATGTTGATGTTGGCGTTGGTGTTATGGTTTTAGTTGGTGTTGGTGTTCTAGTTGGTGTTGGGGTTCTTGTTGGTGTTGGGGTTCTTGTTGGTGTAATAGTATTTGTTGGTGTTATGGTTCTAGTTGGGGTAATAGTATTTGTTGGTGTTATGGTTCTAGTTGGGGTAATAGTTGGTGTTATGGTTCTGGTAGGAGTTATGGTATTAGTTGGTGTTATGGTATTGGTTGGGGTAATAGTATTGGTTGGTGTTATAGTTGGTGTTATGGTTCTAGTTGGTGTAATGGTTCTTGTTGGTGTATTGGTTGGTGTGATTGTGTTTGTTGGTGTTATTGTTGGTGTGATTGTGTTAGTTGGCGTTCTAGTGGGTGTGATTGTGTTAGTTGGTGTTAAAGTATTTGTTGGGGTTAGGGTATTTGTAGGTGTTTGAGTATTTGTTGGTGTAATTGTTCTAGTTGGTGTAATGGTTGGTGTTGGAGATGGACTTACATCACACACAACTTGAATATCAAAACATATTGTATCATAACATGGATAAGTTTTACTATCGTTTGTATATACGTTTTTAACAATGTACCTATTTGTTGTTTCATCGGTCATTTTAACCCAATATTGGGTATCAAAACTCATTCCCGTTAAAATAATTGATGGGTTTGTTAAACCAGTTCCATATAATGTATAACTTGTATTATCATGTTCAGGATATGGATTTGTTCCGGACTTATATCTTATTGAATATGGTCCATCATTTGTTATGTTATATAGTTTTACGTTTAATCCCATTTAAGTATAAATATCTATTTTATAAATTTAATTATTAACAATCAAAATCATTTGTACATGGAAATGTTAAATTAGTTACTGTTGAGAAATTTGCAACAGATGGATTTCCACCCTGTAAGATATACAAATCAAGAGAAGGAGTACCAGACACAGACCAAAGATTCATAATACAAATATTGAATGTTCCCGCTAGATTAAATATTCTTGTTGCCCAACTACCATCACATTCTTGGACTCTTAAATATACTTCCTGTGTTTGTGACATATTTATATCATTTTGGTCGATAGTAACCTCATAACATGTACAAGATTGGTTTAATGTACATTCAGTTTCTGTTTGAGTTACACTATAATCACCAGGGTCATTATAACCCGCAATTGTTACTGTATTCTCACATGCACATACAAAAATAGTATCGGTCTGATTTTGATACCAATCAAATGGTATTAATGATTGATTTCCAGTTAAACAATCTGTGTATGTTATATCACCAGTCATACTTCCGTTAAAAATAAGAATTCTATATGTTCGACAAACACAACTAAATGGTACAGTTGATGGTGATGGAGTAATGGTTCTAGTTGGTGTAATGGTTCTAGTTGGTGTAATGGTTCTTGTTGGGGTTGGTGTTGCACCTCCAGATGTTGGTGTTCTAGTTGGTGTTATGGTTCTTGTTGGTGTTATGGTTCTTGTTGGTGTTATAGTTCTTGTAGGGGTGATGGTATTAGTTGGAGTAATGGTACTGGTTGGGGTTGGAGTTGGGGTTGGACACGGATGTTCAAGTAAACATTCAGGACATCCACCATTATATGGTAACCCAATTATTGAATATAATGGGTTTATTGGGTTGTATGCGGTTATAATAAAATTGGTAGCACATCCAAAACCATTTATATACCAAGCGTTAGCAGGATTATTGGCTAATATTACCAACCAATCACCTTCGGTCAAGTTGAAAGTATATGTTAAACCATCACAACAGTTTATTGCATTTACCGTCACAATTACTGTTGATGGTGTTACTGTTGGTGTTATGGTTCTTGTTGGGGTGATGGTTGGAGTAAGGGTTCTAGTTGGGGTGATGGTGTTTGTTGGAGTAATAGTTCTAGTTGGAGTTATTGTATTCGTAGGTGTCAACGTATTTGTTGGTGTAATAGTAGGGGTTAGGGTGTTTGTTGGGGTTATGGTATTAGTTGGTGTTAAAGTATTGGTTGGTGTTACTGTAGGTGTAATTGTTCTAGTTGGGGTTATTGTGTTCGTGGGTGTTAATGTATTGGTAGGAGTTAGAGTAGGAGTAATAGTTCTCGTAGGTGTAATTGTGTTCGTTGGTGTGATTGTATTGGTAGGAGTTAGAGTAGGAGTAATAGTTCTCGTAGGTGTAATAGTATTAGTAGGTGTGATAGTATTAGTCGGTGTGATGGTTGGTGTTAATGTATTCGTAGGTGTCAATGTGTTAGTAGGTGTAATTGTATTGGTTGGGGTAAGAGTTGGTGTGATAGTTCTAGTTGGGGTTTGAGTGTTTGTAGGTGTTAATGTGTTGGTAGGGGTTATGGTGTTAGTTGGTGTGAGAGTATTAGTTGGAGTTAAAGTGTTAGTAGGGGTAAGAGTATTAGTTGGGGTTAATGTAGGAGTAAGAGTATTTGTTGGAGTAATTGTGTTTGTTGGTGTGATGGTGTTAGTTGGTGTGACAGTTGGTGTAAGAGTTCTAGTTGGAGTTATTGTGTTTGTTGGTGTCAGAGTATTGGTTGGAGTGATAGTGTTTGTTGGAGTTAAAGTATTAGTCGGTGTAATTGTGTTTGTTGGGGTGATTGTGTTCGTAGGTGTTACTGTTGGTGTAAGAGTTCTGGTTGGTGTAATAGTATTTGTTGGGGTAATAGTATTTGTTGGGGTTAGAGTCGGAGTTAGAGTTCTTGTTGGCGTTAATGTGTTCGTGGGTGTTAATGTATTGGTAGGGGTGATAGTATTGGTTGGCGTTATTGTATTAGTCGGTGTTAAAGTGTTAGTAGGAGTAATAGTATTCGTTGGTGTTACCGTTGGAGTTATTGTTCTAGTTGGTGTAATAGTATTTGTTGGGGTAATAGTATTTGTTGGGGTTAGAGTCGGAGTAATAGTGTTTGTTGGTGTTAAGGTATTAGTAGGGGTTAAAGTGTTAGTAGGTGTCAACGTTGGAGTAATAGTTCTAGTTGGGGTAATAGTGTTTGTCGGTGTTATTGTATTCGTAGGTGTTAAAGTATTCGTAGGAGTAATGGTATTTGTTGGTGTCAGCGTATTCGTTGGCGTTTGAGTATTTGTTGGAGTTAAAGTGTTGGTTGGGGTAACAGTTGGTGTAAGGGTTCTAGTAGGTGTAATGGTATTAGTAGGGGTAATCGTATTGGTTGGTGTAACGGTTGGAGTCAACGTTCTAGTTGGGGTAATAGTGTTCGTAGGTGTCAACGTATTTGTTGGGGTTAATGTGTTTGTCGGAGTTAAAGTATTAGTCGGAGTTAAAGTATTCGTAGGTGTTATAGTATTCGTAGGTGTAATCGTGTTAGTCGGCGTAAGAGTATTGGTTGGTGTTAGGGTGTTAGTCGGTGTAACCGTATTCGTTGGAGTGATGGTATTTGTTGGAGTAAGGGTCGGAGTTAGAGTTCTTGTTGGCGTTAATGTATTCGTAGGAGTAATTGTGTTTGTCGGCGTTATTGTATTGGTTGGAGTTTGAGTATTTGTGGGGGTGATGGTATTCGTTGGAGTTAAGGTATTAGTCGGTGTCAACGTATTTGTTGGTGTAACAGTCGGGGTTAGAGTTCTTGTTGGTGTAAGTGTATTCGTAGGGGTAATTGTATTGGTTGGAGTAACTGTTGGAGTTAATGTTCTTGTTGGAGTGATGGTATTAGTCGGTGTCAACGTATTTGTTGGAGTTAACGTATTGGTTGGTGTAATTGTGTTAGTCGGTGTAAGAGTATTAGTCGGTGTCAACGTATTTGTTGGGGTTACCGTTGGTGTCAATGTGTTTGTTGGGGTAATAGTATTCGTGGGTGTTATTGTATTCGTAGGTGTTACCGTTGGTGTTAGGGTTCTCGTTGGTGTAATAGTGTTCGTAGGAGTTAAAGTATTAGTCGGTGTAATAGTATTCGTTGGGGTAATAGTGTTTGTCGGTGTAACAGTCGGCGTTAAAGTGTTAGTTGGTGTGATGGTATTGGTAGGGGTAAGGGTATTCGTTGGAGTTAAGGTTGGTGTTATAGTATTCGTTGGAGTTAAGGTGTTGGTGGGGGTTAATGTATTTGTTGGGGTTAACGTATTCGTAGGTGTAATTGTGTTTGTTGGAGTTAAAGTGTTAGTGGGGGTAAGGGTTGGGGTTAAAGTTCTAGTGGGAGTCAGGGTATTTGTTGGTGTAATAGTATTGGTTGGGGTAAGAGTTGGTGTTAAAGTTCTAGTGGGTGTTAATGTATTGGTTGGAGTAACCGTATTTGTTGGGGTAACAGTTGATGTCAATGTATTTGTTGGAGTAATAGTATTCGTAGGTGTAAGAGTATTCGTTGGGGTAACTGTTGGAGTAAGAGTTCTTGTTGGCGTTAAAGTATTGGTAGGGGTAATAGTGTTGGTTGGTGTTAAAGTATTGGTTGGAGTTAACGTGTTAGTCGGTGTAATAGTATTGGTAGGGGTTACTGTTGGAGTTAAAGTATTTGTTGGTGTTAATGTGTTAGTTGGGGTAATTGTATTCGTTGGAGTTAAGGTTGGTGTTAAGGTTCTAGTCGGTGTAAGGGTA
>Ga0209353_10000246_pt1 | contig 33775 bp, 4 predicted proteins | sample LauGreSpBDMM15SD_2_FD_187561 | JGI IMG/M metagenome (GOLD analysis project Ga0209353, IMG submission 187561) | Freshwater lake microbial communities from Lake Michigan, USA - Sp13.BD.MM15.SD (SPAdes) (version 2) | ecosystem: Environmental > Aquatic > Freshwater > Lake | place: Lake Michigan, USA... | reverse complement strand
TGTTCCCAAATTTCAGGACCTGTGGATTCATAATGTGCTTCTTTGTTCGAAAGGTTATCGTATTGGTTGGGATAATAAGAATTAGGTGTTTCTTTAGCCAAACGCGCTGCGGTAGAATAGTATGAACGGGGATCGCTTGGGGCAACATTGGTTGGACAAACTACCACTTCTGCTCCCAATGCTCTCAAGACCAACACTTTTTCGTTGGATTGTTTGTCAGTAGTTACAAAAATACATTTATAACCTTTGATTACCGCAGCGATGGCCAAACCCATCCCTGTATTTCCAGAAGTTCCTTCAATAATTGTTCCGCCTGGTTTCAATAAACCTGCTTTTTCAGCATCTTCGACCATCTTTAAAGCCATACGGTCTTTGATGGAATTTCCCGGATTAAAATATTCCACCTTAACAAGCACGGTAGCTTTGATGCCTGAAGTTATCTTATTAAGTTTTACCATTGGAGTGTTTCCTATGGCGTCAATGATGGAATTGAAATACATAAATTTATGTTTTAAGTCTATTTACACAGACGATTCATGGCCTATTTACTTTGAATGAACAAAGTCTTCAAAAGTATAAAATATTAATGGATATTTAAAGAAAAGGTAAATTTGATACAAAGTATTTTAATTTTGTCATCTTCCATAGAATATTTTTCTTGCTTAGAAAGTTATTATTGTTAATTTTGAAATTCTTTTGTATCGAAAATTGGTGACATAAATTGAAAAGAGACAATTAATTGGTTGGCTTTTTTTAATTAAAATTTCAGTTTAAGTTGCTTTTATTCAGTATTTTAATTAACTAAAATTTAATTCCCAAATATTTTATTCCATTATATAGTGAAATTTAAAGTACTTGTTTTTGTCAGTTTTTGCATGTTTTTGTTTCTTAACAATAACATTTATGCTCAGGTCACAGATCAAATTAACAGAATTAGAGCTGATGCTGCCAAAGTAGCAACTATTATTGCTCGCATTGATGAAGTAAAATCTAAAGTGCAAGCTTCAAATCTTTACAAAGATTTGGTAGATGGGAAAGAAGTGGAATTGCCTTTGGCACTTTTAAAGGGTGACAATACGGATTACGCCATTTACCTTGACAGTTTAGTAATCAAAAAGGACTATTCCTACGGAGTGTTATATATGGCTATTCCTTATGAAGGTCAAATATTATATTTTTTAGCAAAAGACATTCGGTTTACGAAAGAAGGTGGTTTTAGTGGGAATGCCAGGTTAGAATTGTTGAAATCTGTCAGAATTCCTTTTGGGACAAAAACTGCGGCCATACATTTCTTGGCCAATGGTATTCAAAATACTTTTGTAGAGTTTGACTGTAATGGTTTTAAGAAATTACACATTGATGCAGAATTGGTTTTTGACAAAGAAACCATGAAACCTGAAAATCCTGATGGAACCATCAATTTGAAAGACAGTGTTACGATGGATTTTAGTTTGGATGTAAATAGTCTAAATGATTATATCGTCGTAATTGATCAAGTTAAAAAATTTAGGATTGGCACTTTGCCTGGTTATTCATTTTTAGCTGAAGGATTCGTTTTTGACCATTCAGATTTGCAAAATTCTAATGAAACAGTTTTCCCTTCTATATATACCAATACCGTTACATCGAATGTGAACGGTGGAATCGTAATGGGTGGAAGCAACGGTAAAGACGTAAGTACCACATGGCAGGGATTTAGCCTTAAAGCTGCATCAGTTACTTTTCCCAAAGAATTTAATAGAGGTGGAACTGAACGAACGACAGTTGATATTAAAGATGTATTGATTGATAAACAAGGGTTTACAGGGCAAATTGGTGTTGGAAATATTTTAAGTTACGATAAAGGTGAAATGAGTGGTTTTAACATGACTGTTGACACGGTGTATGTAGCTTTTGTAACGAATACTTTTATGGGTGGTGGTTTTGGAGGTAAACTTGACATTCCTTTGTCACAAAAAGGAACTAAAGAAACAGCCAAATTTAGTTATGTGGGCGGTATCATGAAAGTCAATGAGGGCTATAGTTATTCTGCAGAAGTAGCACTGGAAGAGTCTTTGAGTTTTGATTGTTTTAAAATAGGCAATGTAACTTTAGACCCAGGGTCAAAAATCAATTTGACATTGATCAATGAAAAATTTGATGCTTCGGCTTACCTGAATGGCAAAGCTTCAATTAGTGCTCCAATGGGTAAAGGGAAAGCAGAAGTTACAGCTGTAGCAGTTATTTTTAGAGGGTTGATTTTAAAAACAAGTAAAGAATATTTATCTCTTGATCCTGTTACTGGATCAATTGACACAGATATAAGTATTCCAACAGTCTCATCATCACCTATTTCTATTTCTGAAATTGCAATCAAAGTTAAAAATGAAGGGCAAAGTTTAGGATTAAAAATAAGTATGAGTGCAAATTTGACAGGAAACTCTTCGAAAACTTCTGAATCATCAAGTTTAGGAGGAGGTTTGTCTTTAACCATTTGGGCAAAACGTAATCTTGCTACCAGCAAATGGGTATTTGATGAAGTTATTCTTGATAAATTATACATTGATATAAAACAAAAAGGTTCTTATAGTTTTCATGGTGAATTAGAGTTTTTTGAAGGCGATAAATTTTATGGAACTGGTTTTGCTGGACGATTGGCTTTTGAACTTGAAAAACCAGCTTTTAAATTAACTGCCACAGGTGTTTTTGGTCAAAAAGATAATGTTGCGAAAACAGATAAATTCTCCTATTGGATGGTTGACGCTGGTTTGAGATTGCCAGTTTCAGTACCTATTCCTCCTGCATTTCAGTTAAATGGTTTTTATGGAGGGGTGAGTTATCAAATGAGATTTTCAAAACCTACAGATGTACTTCCTTCCGCAGAAAGTTATGGAACAACAGAATCCGGAGCGACATATATTCCTGATGAATTGTCAGGGGTTGGAATCAGCATTGGTTGTGATTTTAGTACCTCCAAGAGTGAAGAGTTGTTGAATGGTAAAATCAAAATTTTTGCCGTATTGTTAGAGTCGGGAGGTTTGGACCAACTGGGCATGGAAGGCAGTGCGCAAATGTTAGATGCCGCTTCTATAGCGGGATCATTGGGCAAATTGGCCGCAGCTTCTGATCCTACTGGAGATACAAAGAAAGATTATTCTGGTAAATGTGTCATGGTAAAATGGAAAACGGTAATGTATATCAAAGATGAAATCTTATCAGGAATGTTTGCGGCTTATTTATCTGCTCCACCTTCTAGTCCAATGATCTATGGTTCTGTAAAAGAGGATGGTATGAATCTGGCTGGTAAAATAGAATTGTATGTGAATGCAAAAACTGGTATTTGGTATTTTTATGTAGGCAGACCTGACAAAATGAATGGGATTGTTATTGACATCAAAATATTGAAATTGATGGTGCAAAGTTATTTTGTAATGGGTAACCAATTGCCAAATCCCCCAATAGCACCGATGCCACCAGAGGTTAGGGTGAGTGGCAAAAGTTTGGCTGATTCTCCCTTGTTAAAAATGGGAAGTGGCTTTGCGTTTGGTGCCAGATTAGAAATTACAGGAAAGGGTAATGCTGCTGTAAGTATACTTGGCTGTAAATTAGGCTTTTACGCTTCCGTTAAAGCTGGTGTAGGATTTGATATTTTATTTATTAAAGTGAATACTTCACAATTACCAAATCCTTATTGTGGATATGATGTCTCAGATATAGGAATAAACAAATGGTATGCTGCGGGTCAATTGTTTGGCTATGCAAGCATGCAAGTGGGAGCGAAAGCTTGTGGGTATGACCTTAATTTTTTAGATGTTTCAGCCTATTTGGCATTGAGCGGTCAGGGACCATCGCCAACTATTTTTAAAGGTGATGCAGGGGTGAATATTGATTTGCCAGTGCTTGGTCAAACAGGTTTTGATTTCAGTGTAACGCTTGGTGATGATTGTGATCAAAAAGAAGCAGAAGGGAAATTAGGTTTGTTTTCTACCTTTAGTCCTGTAAAAGGACAGATGGAAGTAGATGCATTTTCCAAAATTAAGGTCAATCTAAAAGTTCCGATTGGAGGAACTGTTAAGGTACTTCAAAAAGATGGTTCTGATTTAGAGGTGAGGTTACTTAATGGTTTAATAACGGTTAAGGCTACAGACTTAAAAACAAAAGTTGTTACAGCTATTGCGGGTAAATTTGAAATAGATCCTTCCAAAAAAGTGATGTATTTTGTGCCGAACAAACCTTTACCTGGCGGTGCAGACATAACTGTTACAGCAAGTATTGATTGTGAACACGCAAGTGATGAAGTAGAAGTATATACTTTTACCACCAAAGCTGGAGATTATACGATACCTGTATCAAATGTAAAATATGGCTATCCTCTTCCTAGTATGCAAAACATGTATAAAATGGAAAGTGATATCGGTTTCGTCAAACTTTTTACAGAACCTGAATATGCTTTTAGACCGGAACCAGGATATGTGTATGCCATTGAAATTTTAAATGGAAATTCACTGGTTACTACCTTGAATAAAGTGACTTTAACGGAAAACAATACGCGGATCAATTATAAAATCCCAATGGCTATGTTAACTAAAAGTACTGCTTATAAATTCAGGTTAGTAAAATTAGCTGCTGAAGATACGGTGAGTAAAAAAGCTGATTTAACTAAAGCAAATAGCCAAGGTGATGCGAAAGGTGAAATATTGAAAGAAAAACATACATTATTAGAGTATGATTTTACAACCAGTGCTTTTGCTACATTTAGTGAAAAAATGGCTTCATTTACCACTCTTGACATAAAATCAGAACCAGTTACGAGGTCTGTTACCCAAGAATTTAAAGCAGTATCTGCAAAAATTGAATCTTTTTCAGATGTGGAGTTGCATGGTTATTCGGTAGATCAAATCATTACTTTACCTCCTTTGGTAAAAGTAAATGCAAAGTTTAGTGGCAACAGGTTAACCGCATTGAATACAATTTATAACGCCAGTGTATCAACTGCATTAAAACAAAATTCCCGAAGAGATACCTCCTTGTCTTGTCCTCCAACGAATGGTATTAAATTTTCATCTGATGGCACTACATTGACGACCCATTTTGATGTGGTTGGAGATGTTATCAAAGATGCAGCATTGGCACATATTACTTTGGATCCAAGTTTGAAATCTAGCTTGAATTTTAGTGCTGGTGAACGTTGTGATTATAAAGTAGAATACTATTTGCCAGGAACAACTTCTCCTAAAGCCAACGCTACCTTAAGTTTTGATGTAGACAAGGAATTAAAATTTATTGACTAATTATTTATTCGAAATAATATTTGTAAACATGTTTAATATAAAATTTGGAAGATGGTGCATCTTCTTTTCATTAAGTTTATTGTTTCAAGTTACGGGTTTTGCTCAAAATGTTGCCAAGAAAAAGACAGCACCAGCTGCCACCGAACAGCCTGTTTCAAAAAAAGTATTGACCCTTGAGGCCCTTAGTAAATTTGATGGAAATAAAATCATGCTTCGTTGGGCTCCAACCAATTTTGAAACTTGGGTGCATGGAATGAAAAATGGGTATACCATTTACCGTAAAAAATCTGGAGGGAAAGAAGCGTTTGTAAAAATTACAAATTCCCCAATTTTACCAGTTTCAAAAAAAGAATTGGAAAGCAGACATGATACTTCCAACGCTACCAAAATTGCCATGATGGCTACAGAAGTTTTGGGGCCAATTACTTTGAAATCCAATACAGCAGAGGCTTTTGAACAACAAAAAAACCTTGAAATTATTTATGCACTTTGTATGGCTGGCTCAGGATTGTATCCTCAGGCTGCAAAGGATATGGGATTGAATTTTGAAGATACCAATATTGAACCAAACACTTTGTATGAGTATAAAATTGAGACATCAAAACCATTTCAACTCAAAGAACTTTCAAAAACAATTTTTGTAAACACTGGTAAGAAATATGAACAACCAGCGGTTTCAAATATTAAAATTTTATTTACCGAAAAACATGTAACACTTTCCTGGAGAAGTAATTACCCTACCTTTAGTTTTGCTTATTTTGACATATACCGCGCTGAAAAAGCCAATGGCGATTTTGTGAAACTTAACCCTCGTCCATTTATTGGTTCTTATTCCAATGATGCTTACCTGAAATCAAACTCTATTTTTACCGATTCTGTGCCTGAAATGGGTAAAACCTATTATTACAAAATTATTGGTTTTGGTCCTTTTGGAGATGCTTCTCCACCTGAAGAAATTGTATCTGGAAAAGCTGTTGAATTGCTGAAAAATGGTCCTGAAATTATACAAGTTTCGGCTACAAGTATGAATGAAGTGGTAGTAGAATGGAGTATAGATCCTTCAGAACAAAATAATGTTGACTTTTTTGATGTGCAACGCTCTGCGGATGGATTTGTAAAGTTTGAAAGTTTGGGTAAAGTAAAACCTAAACAAAAATTAATTTTCTCCGACAAAATTCCTTTAAGCGATGGCTATTACAGGGTGAAAGCTGTTGGATTGGCTGGAGATTCTATGTTGTCAGCAACAAGATTAATGCACATGGTCGATTCACTTCCACCAGCTATTCCATCCGGATTAAGAGGTTATGTGGATTCAAACTTTGTAGCACATTTGACCTGGAACAAAAATACTGAGAAAGACTTTTATGGCTACAGGGTGTTTAGGTTGCAGCATAAAAAAGACGTACTTACCCGACTCACCAGTGGTACGGTTTCAGATACTACCTATTCTGATACACTTAGTAGCCTTAACAATTTGAAAACAGTGTATTATAAAATTGCTGCAATTGATCAAATCGGAAACGGTTCTATATTGACACTTCCATTAGAATTGAAAAGGCCAGATAAATTAAAACCACAAACACCGGAAATTTCAAGGTATATGTTGGTTAAAAATGGCGTAATGATCCGGTGGATTCCTTGTGGAAGTGCTGATTTGGCGCAACAACAATTGTTAAGAAAAGGACCCTTGGACCTTGATTGGCAGGTGATAAAAAACATTCCACTGACAGATACGACCAACTTTTTTGTAGACAGCACCACTACCAATAACCAGGTTTATAGATACACGATGAAAGCCATTGACGAAAGTGGATTGGTATGTTTGCCTGCTAAAGTAATAGAAATTAAAACCTCAGATTTTGGCGTGAAACCGGCAGTTTTAAATTTTAGTGTCTTAGTTAACCGACCAACAAAAGAGGTGAAGTTAAGCTGGGTTTATAACCAAGAAGGCATAAAAGAATTTAAAATATACAGGGCCAAGCAGGGAGCAAAACCTGAATTGTACATGACCATTGCCAATGACCAAAGGGAACTTTACGACAAAAGGCTTACCATCAACACCAAATACAGCTATAAAATGAAAGCAGTATTTAACGATTATAGCGAAAGTCCCATGACCAATTTAGTTGAAGTGGCTTATTAATATTAAAACATTTTAAGATTTAAAAATACACCCCAATGAAAAAAAGTTTACTGTTTTTGTTTTTTATAATGACTTTAGTTGGCGCCAATGTACAAGCCAAAGTAGTGTATGTAAATGGAGCCAATACCAACCCTTCACCAACGGGAGCCAGTTGGGCAACGGCCTTTACCAAAATTGAAGACGCCATTTTCAACGCCGCCGCAGGTGATGACATTTGGGTTGCGAAGGGGACATATGATATGACTGATACTGGTCGTTTTGTAAAAAAAGACTTTAATCTTTACGGTGGATTTAATGGTACTGAAATTAATTTTTATCAAAGAGATACTAAAATTAATGTGACGACATTTATTCAAGGTGTTAATTCAGTTTCTCTATTTTTGATTTTTAATACAGGTTTAAATATTGTGATTGATGGTTTTAAAGTGACTAATGTCACAAACTTTTTTAGTGAAAGTGCTAGTTTAAATTATGAATATAATCTAACATTAAATGACTTGGAATTTTATGATTTAAATTTTGCTGGAGGTCCATTAATGGTATTTCAAACAGATAAAAAAGTTATTATTTCAAATTGTATATACAGAAATTCCTCTCAATTTTTATTTGTCCACAGCAATCTATATCCTGGATTGGCAGAATTTAGTTTACTTAATTTTAAAATGGAGAATTGTAATATTGGCGGTACTTTTATTGTTATTGAAAAATCAGATGTAACAATTTCAAATTGTCAGTTTATAAATAACAGTAATGCATCAGGAAATTTTATATATTTAGCAACTTCAAACGTATCTTTAAATAAAACCATTTTTTTAGATAACAATTTTAATGGTGCTGCATTATATTCAAGTGATAATACATTAACTAATATTACTTTTGTTGCTGATAATTTAACTCTTAAAAATAATGATGGTGTCCTTTTTCAATTTCATAATTTTGATAAAATAACAATAAATAATACTTCTTTTATAAGTAATGCAATAATTGGAAATGCTTTAGTTTTAATTGACAATGCAAATGAAATAGATATTAAAAACACCATTTTTGATGGTAATAGTGGAGGTGGAGGTGACGGTTTATTTAATTTTAGAAACGCTGTAAATGGTATATGTAATTTTAAAAATACAAAATTTACTAATAATAATAGTATTGGGACTTTAATAAACAGTGCACAATTAAAACTTTTCACAATTGATAACTGTTCCTTCTCTTCTAATGTTGCTCAAGGGGGGAACTTGTTTTATTCTGATGCCATCAAACTCTTTCTTTCTAATAGTACTTTTAAAAATAATTCTTCAACTAATTTTATACTTTATTTAAATGGTCAAAATTTAATTTGTGATAATGTTATTTTTGAAAAAAATATTATAGGTCTTGGAGCTCATGCTGCCTTTGGTTTTGGATACAATGCTACTATTATTAATACTAAATTTAATGGAAATTCAGGTTCAAAAAATTTAATTTTTGGAACAAATTTGGTTCTTTCAAATTGTTTATTAGATGGGAATCACGATGTTCCTTATTTGTTTGAAATTAGTGAATTAACGCTTCAAAATTCTCAAATAAAAAATAATAGCTCATGGGGATTATTGTATGGGCATTATAAAATAAATTTTTACAATAGCATTTTTGAAAATAATGAATCTATTTATTTAAATGGCTATTCATATTTGGGTAATTCAGATGACCATTTGTTAACAAGTTCTTTAATTCATAATTGTGTTTTTACTAAAAATAAGTTTTCTAAATCATATTTAACGGCTTATAGTCAAGTATTAAATACAATTTTTTGGAACAATGAAATCTTAGCTTTATTTCCTTCATCTGATACTGAATCCACCATCACCAACTCCAACATCCAAGGAGGCATACAACCTGGCATAGGAAATACCTCAGTCGATCCTATGTTTGTAAATGAAGCTGGAGGGGATTATCATCTGTCTTGCGAATCACCTTTGATTAATAAAGGAACTAACACAGGTATTGGTATCAATGACCTAGACTTAGATGGCAATCCTCGTATTTATGGCGCAAATGTAGACATGGGAGTGTATGAATTTCAACAAGATGCTGCTCAGGCTGGCACTGCTCCTGTGGTTAATTTTGGACTTTCTAATAGCGATGCTTGTATCACTGAAAATATTGTTTTTACCAATACCACCAGTCCACTAAAAGGCAATGAATACCTTTGGGATTTTGGAGATGGGACCAAAGCAAGTACTGAAAGTGCAGCCCATATATATACTTCAGCAGGTACATATTCTGTAAAACTAACCGCTACTACCGTCTGTGGTAAAACGGCTTTTTTAGTAAAACAAATTGTCGTAAAACCTTCTTTTGTAGCAACGATTTCTGGAGGAACAACCGTTTGTCCAGGTGCAAGTGTTACCTATACCACTACGGCTTCTGTACCTGCTTGTGCTTCATTGACCTGGTCCGTTACTGGAGGTACAATTGCTGGAGGGCAAGGAACATCTAGCATACAAGTGCTTTGGGGAGATGGCGCTTCAGGAAATGGTAAAGTTACGCTTTTACCTAATGGTTGTGGAGCAGGTTTTTGTGATTTGCCTGTAAGTATTGATGTACCAATAGTGCCCATAAATTTTACTATTGTGGGAAATAACACCCCTTGTATCGGAAGCATAGAAAAATATGCTACCCAAGCACAAGATCCTACATTAGACACCTACTATAAATGGTCCGTAAAAGATGGAAGTATTTCTGGAACAGCCAACGGTTATGATTTAAAACAAGTAAATATTTCGTGGAATGTAAGTGTGGCTACTACTTCTAAAATTTACTTAGAAACCTGGCATGAGCTTTTAAAATGTGGTAAAAAGGATTCTTTTACTGTAAATATTAAACCGAAATTAAGCATTACCTCTCCTTCTGCTACACAAGTATGTTCGGGTACTAATCAGGCATTTAGTTTGGTAAATCCTGGGGCAGTAACTTGGTCGGTGACAGGTGCGAATGCCATAGCATCTAGTACGGTAACTTGGGGAAATACTGCTGGTATTTATGCTGTAGTGGCTACTGCGAGCAATGGCACTGACTTTTGCAGTGCAACAGATTCTTCTAAAATTGAAGTAATTGCTATTCCTACCGTTGCCACTGTCACTGGAGAAACAGAAGTAGATATTTCCAAAACTTATATTTACACCGCTACTATAGACCAGGCCATTAGTCCTGTGTATACCTGGACAGTTACAGGCGGAACAATCATTAGTCAAACAGGAAATCAGGTGGTTGTAAAATGGACTACGCCTACTAAAATTGGGGTGACAGTAAAAGGTGCTCCATCTTGCGTTTCTGCTTTGAAAGAATTGGCCATCACCCAGGATTATAGTTTAATCATTGCTGGAAACAACCAACCTTGTTTCAATACTTCCAACAATTATACTGCTACCAAAGATTTATCTACTACGGTAGTTTATAAATGGTTGTTGAATGGTGTTGACTTGAATATCGGTGTAGACAATGTTGATTTGACTTTTGCCAAAGATGGTCTCAATACGCTAAGTTGTGAAGCGACCAGAAACGGTAAAACATATACTTCTTCTTATGTCATCAATGTTCAGGCATTGGCTTCGGATGTGAGTATAACAGGTGAAAATTTAATTTCCCCTAATGGAGGTGGTACGGTCGTTTATAAAATCAACAGCGCTTCTAACATGACTTTTACTCATGCTGTAACAGGAGCTGTAAACAGTACCTTAACTGGTAATGATTTGTCAGTAACCTGGGGAACAGTAGCTCCTTTTCAAATTAGTGTTACGCCGACTAAAATAGGCAGCACTTGTCCAGCATTACCTGTTGTGTTTGATGTGAACAAAGCATCTGTATTAACCAATTATCTGGATAAAATTTCTGGTGTTAACTGTTTAAATACCATTGCAAAATACAGGATATCTACAGACAAATACACTAAAAACCTTACCTGGAATATTCCTGCAGGTGGGGTAATTTTAGCTTCTACTGCAACGGAGATTACAGTACAATGGGGGGATAATTCCAGCGATCCTAACAAATTTGATATTTCTTGGTCATACCAAAGATTTGGAGATAATTTTACCACTACTGGTGGTGTTTATATTGGTGTTACTCCTAAACCTAATGCCTATGGCAAGAATATTATTTGTGGGGATGTTCCCACTACATTAACTTGTTTTGGTGTTTTTAATACTTTTAAATGGTTTTTAGAACCAAGTAGTACCGTAATTTCAAATGCATCTACACTTGCTGCAACCGAAGAAGGATTGTATCAGGTACAAGTAACAGATGCTTATGGCTGCTTTGGGTCAGATACAATATTGTTAAAGAAAATATTATTACCTCAAACAAGGATATTTAGTGTTACTGCTATATCATTCTGTAAAGCAGTAGCCACAGATTCAGTAAAACTAATGGTTTCTGAAGGTCAGAATTATGTGTATGAATGGTTTAAAAATGGCGCATCCATTGGGAACAATTCTCCAAAGCTTAATTTTTCACAAAACTTAAATTCGCTTTCTTCCAATCAATATACCGCAAAAATTACTTTAGGAGTTTGCTCTTCTACTTCGGACGTTACCAATGTAAGTGTTAATTCTTGTATCGGTGGAGGTACTGGCTGTGTAGAACCAGTGGTTTCATTTACAGTTCCAAATGATTGCCAGCCTTATGATTTTGTAAATACGTCTTCTTTAACTGATAATTCCGTATGGAATTTTGGGGATGGTACAAGTTCTTCTTTAGCCTCCCCTACAGGAAAAACATATTCCAAAGAAGGTTTATACGATGTACAACTTTCAAGGAAATGTGCTTATACGAGTAATAAAATTGAAGTTCCTGCGGTAGCCAATTTTCAAAAAGATTCAGAAGGTTGTTCTGGAACGCCAATCAAATTCAAAGATTTTTCAAGGGCTTTAGCTACTACTCCCATTACAGATTGGGTTTGGGATTTTGGAGATGGAAATACTAACATAGGAAGTGGAACAGGAACGAGAGATATTGAACACTTATATACCAACCCTGGAACATATACTGTATCATTAACGGTGAATGCATTAAATAGTAAAGCTAAAGTTTGTACCCATACTAAAACTTTGCAAATAGAAGTGAGACCTTCACCTATTGCTAATTTTACAGTGAATATTCCTGCTTGTACGGATGATTTATATACGTTTACCAATACCTCAAGCTTTGAAACTTCTACTGCTAGTTCCGCTTGGAAATTAGGGGATGGGGATATTTCTACTGCAAATAATCCTGCGAAACGGTTTATAATTACTGGAGCAAAAACCATTGAACTTACGCTTACTGATTTGTTTGGCTGTTCGAGTATTGCTTCCAAAAGTATTACCGTAACACCGAAAGTAGTTCCTCAATTATTGACCAAAAGTGCAAATCCAATTATATGCAATGGCAATAGCTTAACACTTACTTCACCTGCAAGTACAGGAGCCTATATATGGTATAAAAATGGTGTTTTAATCACTGGAGAAACAGCTCAAAATTTGGTTGTAAATGCATCTGGAAATTACAATGTCAATTATACGAATACAAGTTGCTCCATCAATTCAGATACTGTAGCGGTTATCAATTTTTCATTGCCTTATACAATTACCGGAGCAGCAGGTGTTTGTAAAGGAGGGAATTCAATATTGAACATTGCCAATTTTGATACTCAAAAATACAGTTTGACCTGGAAAGAAAATGCTAACCTATTAAGCAATAAAACATCTTCTTTATCTCTTAATAATGTTTTGACTACCAACACCTATACGGTTGCAGTTACAGAAATTGCTACGGCTTGTAAAATTGATTTGCCAGTATTTAGCCTTACAGCCAATGATTTACCTACAGCTCCTGTCATTTCTGTTGATTCCATTTCTATTTGTAATGGGGCAAATATTAACCTGACCAATGCTACTTCTGAAGTTGGAGTAACTCATGAATGGTATAAAAACAACAATGCTACAGGTTTAAAACTTGCAAGTCAGCCATTGACGAATCTTACGGATTATCCAACAGTATATATTTATGCTAAAGCAACGAATTCAACTACAGGATGTTTATCGAAATCAAATACATTAACAATAAATATTGCTTCACCGATTGTAAATACTTTAACTACAGCCAATCTTGACAATTGTGCTGAAACTAGCGTTACGCTGACTAATAGCTTAAATAGCAATGACTACACTTTAGATTGGTACAGAAGAGATACCCTAGTAACTGGTTTTGTAAATAACCAAATGGTGCTGTCAAATTTTTCTGCAGCCAATATTGGTAAATATGTTGTAATCGCCACCAGCAAAGGCACCAGTAATAAATTGGGTTGTCAAACATCTTCGAATGAATTAAACCTAAGCATAAAAGCTGCACCAACTGCACCTGTAATTTCTGGAAATACAGAATTTTGTACTGGTGATAGTGTAGTACTTACCAGTTCTGTTACTACCAATTTGAAATGGAACACAGGCCTTACTTCCCCTTCGATTAAAATTAAAAAAGGGGGCATTTATACTGCCACCGTTACCGAGCCAAGTACCAATTGTGTGGTCAATGTAACCAAAGAAATTACCCAAAACCCATTACCTAATGCCAGTTTTATTGAAGGAGGTTCTTTTGAAGAATGCAATAACAAAGAGATTACATTCTTAGGTTTGGATGGCTTAGGAGCATTTCAATGGTATTTGGATGGTGTCGCTTTTGGAAAAGTAAACGAAGGATTGTTTCCATCAAAATCAGGCAATTATAATGTTGGACTAACCTCCACAAAAGGTTGTTATGCCTTGTCAAAATCATTTTATGTTACTACTAAAGAATGTTATGATTCCTGTACGGTTATAAATACGAATGATGCTGGAGCAGGTTCTTTGAGAGAGGCTATCAACTGTGCCAATTTTAAAGCTGGCAAAGATGTCATCAAGTTTAAAATACCAAGTGTTGGATTACAACAAATCAAATTACTAACAGCTTTACCTAAAATAACGGAAGCCATTTCAATAGATGGATTTTCACAGGCTGGCGCGGGTAATTATGCCATACAAATTACTGCAGATACCTACAGCGATGTAGCTCTTGCATTTGATTATGATATAGACAATATTACTATTTCAGGGCTTGAAATTGATGGCTTCAATAAAGCAATCGTATTGAGTCCATTATGCGACAATGCTAATATTGAAAGCAACCATATTAGCAATAGTAAATACATTGGAGTTGAAATTTTAAGTTCTTGTTCTAATAACAACATTCAGTTGAATACCATAGCTGGAATTGGGACTGGGATTTCACTTACAGACAAAGCTTCTAACAATACCATATTCAAAAATGATTTTTCTGGAATTGATTACGCTGTAAAACTAGCCAATGGGGCGTATGCCAATTTGATTCAGGAAAACACCATTCATAATACAGAAAATGATGGTATTTTAATTACCAATACCGCCAATACCAATACTGTTAAAAGCAATACATTATTTAACATCAAAGGAAATGCGATAAGTTTGTCCTCAGCTGGAAGTAGCAACACCATCACCAACAATACTATTGGTGTAGATGCTTTAGGTACTTATGGATTTGTAAACAAAAATGGTATATATGTATTAAATTCAGACCCAAACCTTATTACAAACAATACCATTGTCGGGGTTGATAGCAGTGCTATAAAAACAGTATTGTCTAAAATTACAACCATTACTGGCAACAACTTAGGACTTACCTCCACCAAGGTAGCATTGGGTAATACGCAATATGGTATCTCTGCCTTCAGTAAAGTATTTGCCTCCCAAAATACGATAGCAAACAACTTAATAGCTGGTGTTTATGCTAAAGACTCCTCTTACTTTCTAGCCAATACTTTTAAAAGCAATACTATTGCTGGGGTTGCTACCAAAGGAAATAACATTCATATTTCTCAAAACATTTTTAACCCTACTGGAAAAGCAATTGACTTGAATTTAGGAACGGTAAATGCCTCCAATAATTCTAAACCTAAGCCTCAATTAATTTCAAGCGGGTACAATGCAAACTACTTTAGTTTATTAGGAAAAGCCTATCCAGGCGATACCATAGAAGTGTTTTTGAGTAATTCAACAGGTGACATTGCAACTTCCTATATTGCCAAAGGTTTGGCTTCCGGTGACAGTACTTTTGTAATCGCTTTACCAGACAGCATACTTGCAAAAGCTGATTTTTATGTGGTTACTACGGCAACAGATAAAGATGCTAACACTTCCGAATTAAGTAATTCGCTGCATATCAAGTTTTGTAAAACTTGCCCATGTACCGTAACCAATGTTGATGATAGTGGAGAAGGCTCATTGAGAGATGCCATATCTTGTGCAAACAATAAGTATGGAAGAGATTCTATCGTATTTAACATTCCAGACATTTTAAAAAATGGAGATGGGAAGTTTAAAATTAGTTTGTTGTCTCAGATTGATATTTATGATACAACTGTAATTAATGGGCTTGTTCAAGGTACAAAAAAATTAATTCATTTATATGGAGATTCTACTATTAGTGGATTAAATATTTTCGGTGTAAATAATTCAGTTATTTCGAATTTAGAATTTTCGAATTTTTCGATGGCTATTAAAACCAATAATTCTATTTTAATAGAAAATAACTATATACATAATACATATCAGTATGGAATTATACTAGTTGGTGGTAATTCAAATGTATATATATACAACAATTTGATTGAAAATTGTGTACGCGGAATTCATTTAGCTCAGGCAGGTGCAATTATTGGCGGAGTGGGAAAGGGTAATATTATTAGAAATTGTACAGAAGGTGGCATTAGTGGAGTTTCATCAATATCAACTTTGAAAGTTATTAATAATGAAATTAGTGGAAACTTTAATGGTATAAATTTTTGGGGAGGGGGTAATATAGATGTATTGATTGATAATAATGAAATAATAAACTCTACCAATGATGGTATTTCTTTAGTTTGGGATAAATGTGTAATTAAAAATAATTTTATTGGGGTAACCAAGGCTGGAATTCCAGCAGGAAATTATAGGAATGGTATTAAAGGAGTAACAGTTGGAGGATGGACTAAAACTTTAATTACTGAAAATACAATTGCTTACAATGCAATCGGTATTTTTATGGGTGGTTCGAATCCAGATTGTATTGATCAGATTTCTAAAAACAGTATTTTTAACAATACCTTCAAAGCGATTCATCTTGGAGATACGTCACAATTTCCTGGAAATTCGAACCATCTTGCACCTTTCCAACTCACTTCAAGTCTAAACAACGTTTCGGGTAAGGCTATTCCAAATGATACGGTAGAAGTATTTTTGTCTGATGATAAACCTCAAAATGCCATACAATATTTAGGCTATTCAGTAGCATCAAATGATAGTTCATGGACCTTTACTTTACCCTTAACCATTTTTGCTGATTCAAGTATTGCCCATATTGTAGCCACAGGCACAGATATTTTGGGGAATACTTCAGAGCTCAGTAGCAATTTAAAAATCACCTATTGCCCTACTTGCCCTTGTGAAGTAACCACCACTGCCGACAATGGAGACAACAATAACCCAACTCCTGGTTCTTTGCGTGCGGCGATATTGTGTGCGAATGCAAAAACTAAAAAAACAGAAATTAAATTTAAACTTGTAGGTACTGCACCATTTACTTTTACTCCAAATGGTCTTCCTCCAATATTGAACCCTTATGGGGTAATCATTGATGGGAATTCACAAACGGGCAGTGTGGCAGTGAATGAGAAAAAAATAATAATTAAAACAGCTACTTTATTTTTACCTCAAACTGGGCCTTCTGAGATTATGAATATTGAATTTCAGGATCAGGCAATTGGAGTTCATGCTTTTTCTGATTCATTAACTATTAATGGGTGTAAATTTATAAATAATACGAAGAGTGTACTGGTACAAGTTAATGGTAATAAATACACAGTTAAAAACAATTACTTTGAAGGCGGGGCATACTCGATTTGGTTTTCAAGTGCTAAAAATATTGTAATTGATAGCAATCAATTTTTTAATGTGTCCTCTGTAATCATGTTTCAAGCAATAGATACTGCTTCAATATCTAAAAACAGCATTGATGGAGTTTCTGATACTTGTATTTATTTATCAAATGGAACCAATAATGTTTCTATTCAAAACACAACTATTGTCAACGCCAAACCAAGTGTTTTTGGTGTAATTATGCAAAGTTCTGAAAATGTTTTAATTAATAAATATAAACAAATTGGAGGTAATACAGGGATTCTTTATTCTGGTAAAAATATTGGAATTACCAATGCAAATATTAAGAATGTTACAACTGGGATAAATTCTCAAGTAATAAGCAGCGGTCTTTTACTACGTTTTCAAAATGATACGATTACCAATGTGAATACAGGGATTTTTGTGAAGTCGGGAATTCCAGTTTTTAATAATAAGGGGAATAATGTTTTGATTGAGAATTGTGTTGTTGATTCTTGTGCTCAATTTGGAATTGTTATGGCATATAGTCAGGGAGGTCTGTGGTATGGGATTGTTAGAAATAATACCATCAATAGATTTTTCTCAGTAGGATTGGATATGGGCCAAGGCTCTAATAATCTTTATGAAAACAATGTAATAGGAAATGGAGATGGTATTGCTATCAGATGGCCAAGGGGCAGTGATAGTACTTATATTTCTAATAACTTTATAGGGGTAAATAAATCTGGATTGGCACTACCGATAAAAGGAATTGGTATTGATCTTTCTGGGCAAACGAATGCGGGCAATGCTTTCACCTATTTTATAAGAAATAATTATATCTGTAATATAGATAGTTCTTCAACTATAAATAGTAATTACAATGGAGCTGGTATAGTACTTGGCTCTACTACTTCTGGTATTTCTTTGTTGAATAATAGCATTGGTATCAATAGCTTGAATATACCTATGCCAGTTAAAAAACCTATTTATTTGTTACCAATATTCATTAACCAAATTAAAATTAGTCAAAACAAGTTGGTAGCTTTTTCTGGTCAAAAACCTATTAACTTGAATGGTGTTGCAAATAATAACAAACCTGCACCTGATTCTTTATCATTTACCTACAAAAGCAACTACCTCTTCAACGGTAAATCTTACCCTGGAGACACGATAGAAGTATTTTTGAGTAATTATGCCGGAACAGAAGCTACTTCTTATGTGGCAAAAGGTGTGACTGCAATAGACAGTACTTTTGCCATAGTAATTCCTGACAGCATTCTTGCAAAAGAATTATTCTTCTTAGTGGCTACTGCTACAGATGTATTGGGTAATACTTCTGAACTTTCTTCTCCTTTAAAAATATGCATCACCTGTGAATGTGTCGTTGAAAACACTAATCCTACTGGTGCTGGCTCTTTATTTGAAGCCATCAATTGTGCCAACAATAAAGCAACCCGAGCCAAAATCACTTTTGCCATTCCTGGTGCTGGACCTTATGAAATAAACCAAACATCACCACTTCCAGCATTCAATAATCCTCTAGGAATTGTAATAGATGGTTTGTCTCAAGATACTGCTGCCGTGGGAACAGGCAATCAGTCTATCACCATCTCCAATGCAAACATCACCTTGAATGCTGGAGAAAATAGTATCGCTAACCTTCATGTAACCAAAGGAGATTTAATTGTTCAATCCTCTAACAACAAATTCAATAAACTGACTTTCAAAAAAGCACCTAAAGGTATTTCGGTAGAAAAAAATGGCAATACTATAGTTCAAAACAACCAGTTTTCTTATTGTAATGCAGATTCTACTTCTTATGGTATTTCTTCAGATGGTATAAATACCGTTGCTACGAATTGTGTGTTTTCAAATTGTGAATATGGTATTTATTTTAATGGCAACAACGCTAATTTTATTTTCAAAAATTCTCAAATCATTTCCTCTAGCAACGGGATTTATTCCTTTAATGATATAGGGGGAAATATGGCAGATTCTATTACAATTTCTAATGCTAATTATGGTGTTTACTTAAAAGATTCTCCTTCCAATACCTTGAGTCATTTAACGATAAGCCCAAGTGCAGCCCCTCAAAGAGGTTTATATATCATGACTTCTAGTAATTTTAAATTGTCGGCTTCAACTGTTACAGGATTTACAGAAGGTATTTGGTTACAAGATTCAGACAATTCAAACTTATCAAAAAATACCATTGTAGGTAAATCAATCAATAATGGTACTGGTATAGAGGTAAGGTCATCCAATAATATGATTACTTCGAATACCATAAGTAATGTGTCTCAAGGTATCAAGTTTTTTTCAGCAACGTTAAATACAACCCAATACAATACGATTGGAAATGTTGAAACAGCCATCAATGATTTTGGTTCAGACAACCTGATTGCCAACAATTATTTGGGATTGGATTCATTAGGAACTAAACTGCCAATTACCAATGAAGCTATTAAAGTTGGGTTTAATAGTTCAATCTATAAAGACAACGTTATCGGGAATGCTAGTACGGCTTTTTTATTACAAGGATATGTAAGCAATACGACCATTGATGGGAATTATATAGGAGTTTCTAAAATTGGTACGGCCAATCCTATCACTGGTGTTGCCATCAAATCAGTGCATACCGGAGCGCCTTTCACCAATTCATTGATCCAAAACAACACCATCAATAACGTCGATTCTGCCATGTCACTTTATACATCGACTGTAGGAATTGACAGTAAAAACCATATCAACTACAACCAGATTGGTGACCAGGTAAATGCGGGGATTGTAATCAATGGTTATTCGAATACAGGTTTATTAACCAATACATTTGATGGAATTGCTAGTGATGCTATTCAGTTATTAAATGGTGCTGGAATTAAACTTTCTAAAAATACAGTGAGTAATCCTGGTGCTAAAGCCATTAACATCAACTTAGGTTTAGCTACAAAAGCCAACTTAGAGAAAACTGCTCCGACAATTATTTATTCAAAAGTTAATGCTACTAATTGGTCTTTAACCGGAAAATCTTCTCCAGGCGATACCGTAGAGATTTTTAAAGGCGATGTTAACCCTCAAGTGGCTTCAAAATACATCGGCTATGCCATTGCTGGTTTAGACAGTATGTGGACAGCAACTTTGGCTTTGGCTGAATTGGACCAATCTCAAAAATCATTTTTTGTAGGTACTGCTTCAGATGTTTTAAACAATACTTCCGAACTCAGTGCGCCTTATGGTTTTTGTGAGTCATGTGTTTGCTTGGTGGAAAACACTACCGATGCGGCTCCTAAATCTTTGCGTGATGCGATTTTAAAAGGGAATAATGGGGATTGTAATAAGATACAGTTTAACATTTCGCCTTTGGCTTCCAGTTATCAAATTGTATTGGCAACTGAATTGCCTATCATCATTCGTCCTTTGAATATCAATGGTTCTACACAGGCGGGATATGATGCCACCAAAATTCCAGTCATTCAATTGAGTCCTCAAAATCCTGGAGCTTTCAATGGTTTGACTTCAAATTACTACAACACTTCAATCACTGGCCTCTATTTAAATGGTTTCAAAACTGGAGCGGTGCTGAAAGGTGAACAAAGCGCTATCACGGCATCTGTGTTTGGCAACAGCAAAGAAGTGCAGGTGAAAATTGATGGTAAAAACAATACACTGTCTTATTCATTGGTAGGAATTACTCCTGAAGGTTTGGTTGTAGGAACGGATGCTTCAGGTGTTCAGGTTGATGGGAAAAACAATACGATTATCTCCAATACAATTGCACAAAATGGTACGGATGGAGTGCTTGTAAATACTGGATTAGATCATCAATTGTTAAACAATACCATTACCGACAATGGGTATTTTGTAAACTGGGATGGGAGAGCCATTCGCCTCTTGAATGCTTCCAACAACAATAAATTAGCACCGATTTTTACTGATTTCACCATTACCGGATCGACGTCAACGATTAACGGAACGGCCAAAGCGGGAGGCAAAATTCAAGTATTTACCAATTCAAATCTTGGCGAACAAGCTTTGGTATTTGTGGGAGAAACAATTGCTGATGGTTCTGGGAATTGGACGATGACCATTGCAAGCCCTTATTTTGATGACAAAGTCAATAACTATTATGTAGCTACGGCCACCGAATTGGGAGTAGGAACCTCTCCATTGGGCAATCCATTTATGGTGGGAACTTTGCCTGTAACTTGTTATGTGAAAAACACCAAAGATGCGGGTCCACTTTCTCTAAGGGCAGCAATTGGGTGTGCGAATAGTGCAGGAACGCAAGCAAAAATTGTATATGAGCTTTCTGGATCAGGTACCCAACAAATTACATTATTAACAGCCTTGCCTTCATGGACAAACATGAAAGGAATTACAATGGATGCTACAGGTCTAGATATTGTTTTGAAAGCAAATAACGATACCACTTTGTTTAATTTAGTGGGAGACAACAATGCCATTACAGCAATAAATTTTGCCAAAGGTGGTGTTGTCATCAGGTCAACCAATAATGTGATTGACAAGAATTATTTCAGTCCAACTGCCATGAATGATGCCACATTCGGGGTGAGTTTAAAAGGTAATTCTGCTAACAATGTCATCGTAAACAATACCTTCTCTAACTTAGGAAAAGGTATTGTCACTCTTCCTGGATTTACCTACACTACTTTATGGATTGCTAATAACAAGTTAGGGTTTGATACTTTAGGAGCAAATTCAACCCTTAAAAATGGTGGTTTGGATTTGAATGAAATTGCCACTGCAACCATTCAGGACAATGTCATTGGTAATATTACCCATGGTGATGCCATCAAAATTAATACTGCTTCCAATTCCATTTTATTGTTACGCAATAAAATTGGTATCAATGCGAGCAATCAAACGGCAACAGTGGTTGGCGCGGGTATTACGATTTCAAACGCAACCCTTGCTACTGTTCAGGCAAATCAAAACACGATTTACAATACCACCAATGGTATCATCGCTACCGTTTTGAACAATGCAAGCATTACTAAAAACACCTTCGACAACAACAGTGCTGATGCCATCAATATTGGAAGTGGCGACCATAACTTGATTTCTCAAAATTTAATCTTGTCGCAACCTAATGCTGCTAAAGCTATCAATATTAACGGAATTGCGAATGCCAATAAATCAAAACCTCGATTTGTAAAATATACGGTAAGGTTTGGTAAATTAATTTTAACAGGGAAATCAGCTCCTGGAAACATTGTAGAAGTGTTTAATTCAAAACCTTTGGTTGCGCAAACGGCTACCAATTTCATTGCGACTTATACAGCTGGTGCAGACAGTACCTTCACCGCAGAAATTGCATTGACCAGCCTTGTTGACAATGCCATCAATTACCTGACGGCAACAGCAAGAGATAATTCAAACAATACTTCTGAGCTATGTAATTCATTTTCGGTCAACTTAACGGTTTGTAAAGTGAAATCAACCTTAGATGATGGAGGAGAATTTACGCTTCGTAATGCTTTTGTAAAAGCAAATAATGAAGAATGTAAACTTGTTTTGTTTGAATTGTCAGTAGGAGATGGTATTACCAATGGTAAAGATGTCATTGAAATTCAATCGGCACTTCCATTGGTGTATAGTCCTTATGTAATTGTAGATGGAACATCTGAAAGTAATTACAATCAATCCTCTGGACCAGAAGTGGTGGTGAAAAATGTTTCTGGAAATAGCTTGGACGGATTAAGATTTTCAGGAGCAAATGTTTCGCTCAATGCTTTGGAGGTCGCTAATTTTGATACCAGTTTAACTATCTTGAAAACTTCAAGAGAAACCATTTTATATGCCAACCAAACTACAGATCCGGTAATTCTTGGGGTTAATGTAAAAGGTAGTAAAGCTGAACTGAGCTATAACTTAGGCTTAAACACGCTTACTACAAAAACTGATGCCTATAAAATTTCAGGTGACAGTACTTTGATTCAATTTGGTTATGTGAAAGGATTTGTTGGAAATGCATATTTGATTACAGGAAAAGCAAATTTTGCATACGGAAACAATGCCATTCATTGTAGTGAAAATGATACCTTAAGTGCTGCAGCCTTTAACATTGTGGGAGATAAAAATACCATCATGAGCAATACGGCAACGGTTTGTGGTATTGGTTTTAAGGTGACTTCCCCGGCTACTCAAAATTATTTAGAAAAAAATACGGTTAAATTTGAAGGTGCAAACCTGACCAAAGCAAACTCAAGTATTGGGTTCTTATTTGACAATGTATCCAACAATACCATCAGTGAGGCGAGTGTGTTGTCCGCTAAAGTTGCTGCATTCAAATCTATAAGCACTTCAAATTCGAACTACAATACCATTAAATCATCTACTTCAGATTCAAGTTTTGTCGGTGTAAAAGCCAATGGAGGTAAATTATTCCTCAGCGAGAATACATTTAGGGTATCTCATTATGGTGCAATTCTCCAAGATATGGCACATGTTAAACTCAATAAAAATTATTTTAGCTATGGCATAAGTACTGCTATTTTCTTGTCCAATTCATCCAATGATACGCTTATTGAGAATACAATTAACAACAACAAAGGTGATGCGATACAATTGGAGTCAGCCAATAATTTGCTGATTACTGACAATACCATCGCTTCAAATAGCAATGGTATCGTGATGAACAATTGTGAAAACAATCAATTGTTGAGCAATAATATTGGTACCGATAAGTTTGCAAAAACCTATGGCTGGAATCAAAAGGGAATAGGCGTTTATTTGAAAAATACTTCAAATTGTCTTATTGGGAATGTAGGGGTAGAAAATCATATTGGATTTAATGCACTTGGTGGTGTTAAAGTAGAAAACGGAAATAACAATGCCATCATTTACAATACATTCATCAGCAACAGCGACTCAGTAGGTCAGGAAATTTTGCCTCCGGGAATTGGTGTATTGAATTCAAATGGTAACAATTTAATCAACGCACCATTCATCATTGGATACCAATATTTACCTGGAAATATGGTTAAAATTTCAGGTAAAGCCAATGCATTGAATACTGCACATGATGAAGGAAATGCAGTGGTACATTTGTATAAAAATGCCGGAGGTTATCAGGATGCCTTAACTTTCATGGCCATTTCAACCACCAATCCTGATGGAACCTGGGAAGCTATTTTCCCTAAATCCATGTTGTACCAAAAAGACAGCACTACGTATTTGATTTCAACTTTTACGGGTAAAGGCAATACTTCTGAATTCAGTAATATCATACCTATTGGTATTTGTTATGTAAACAGTGTGAAAGACAATGGAAGTAATAAATATCCTTATCCTGGTTCTTACAGACAAGGGGTAACTTGTGTCAACCAGGTCAATGAGCCAATTGCTGAAATGAAAGCGGCCATTCAAAATACTTATCCAGAAATTAAGATTGTTAAAACTTCAGTTTTGGCTTACCATAACCAATACGATGCTCCTATTAGTGTAAAAGTGGGCTTTCAACAATTTATTAATTTAGGACAAAATGTGTATGACACTATAGTTCAAAAATTAATTTTGACAGACAGTACCAAGTTATTAACGTCTGAAGGAGCTAGATTTTCTGATACTTTGGAGTCAATTGATTTTAGTAACATCAAACTCAATGGTTTCAACAAAGGGATTGTCAGTGGTGGGGAACATGTGAAAATTGACAATGTCATTATTCAATCAACCACAAAACCTGCCATTGGTGCTGCCATTAGCTTGAGAGGTAAAACGAGATTTATTTCGGTTAAAAATGCCATCATTGACAATTACTATGCTGGTATGGTTGACAGTTGCGCTACCCGAAAAGACACTGCTTTATTTGAAAACAATTACTTGACCCGCATCAGTAATGCCGCAGTAGTATTGAATAAATTTGATAAACTGGTTTCTATTTACCGCGATACCATATCCGGGAACTTCAGTCAGGGGATTGCGCTGAGCGATATCAAATTCGAAGCTTTGATCAGAGAAAACAAAATATCAAGTATAGATACTACACATGCGGTAGCCAAAAATTATACCGGTATAAGTATCACAAACGCGACTTATGTTTCTGTCATTGAAAATAATAACCTTAGCTATACGGCCGAAAAATTATTTCCAACCAGTAAAATGATTGATGTAGCATTGGGCTTAGGCAAAATTGTAGTGAACAACAATGTCATGACAGGCGATTCCATGGTCTCGGATGCTATCGTGATCAATATAGATAGTCCTAATACCAACAACAGGTGCATTATTCGAAACAATAAAGTGAGTGATTTTGCACAAACGGGTTTAACCCTCCAATACACTTCAGCAGGCACAATCTTACAAAATCAATTCAATGAAGCAGATACCATTGTGGGTAACAACTTCTTCGAAAATCAAAAAAATGACCTGTACCTGGTCAATGCGCGCGTTGCTTATATTGCCAATAATAATTTAGGAAGTACCAAGGTGGAAGCCATCAAATTAGAAACTTCCAACTATGTGAAGATGACCAAAAATTTATTGTCCGGACAAGCCGCTTTGGCTCGTGGTATTGATATTAGTAAATATGTAGATGTTGCTTTGGTTTCCAATGAAGGCAAACAAGAACCAATCATCAATAAGTTTTACAAAGACAAAGATGCCATTACCCATAGAAAATACATTTATATTCAGGGTAAGGCTCAAAAAGGAGATGTGTTGGAATTTTATTTAGGATACAATTATTCTCCTAACATGAATAAATTTATTGACACCTTGACGGTAAAAAATGCCGATGGTTCTTGGGATTTGAAAGTACCCACAAATCTTTATGCGACTTTAGAAGATACTTCAGCCAAATACTTGATGTGTACGGCAACTGAAAATCACAACACTTCTGAATTGAGTCCTCGTTTCAGGTTACCTTTTGTGTATGATACTTTGATTGTAACCAATACACTCAATGCCACTTCTAATTCTTTAAGGTATGTCATTGAAGAATTGAACAATTCAGAAATATTTAGTTTGGTACATTTCAAAATTGAAAACGAACAGCCAATTGCTGACCGTTATACCATACTTTTGGATACTGAACTTCCTGCCATTATCAACCCTCGTGGGGTATTTATTGATACCTATACGCAATGGAAAGTATTGCCTAATACAAGTGTATGGGTTACCAAAACTAATGCTGCAGTAATTACAGGTTTAGACATTAATTCTACCCCTAAAAGTGTCAATATCAAAGGATTGAATTTCAATGATATTCCAAGACCTTATAGAATTGCCAATGGAAACAAAGTGAAGTTCAACAATATCAAACTTGAAAATGGCACATTGGGTCTATTCACGGTTTCTGATTCTGTAAAATCATTTATTGTGGATACCATGATGGTTTCAGGGTTTGATACTGCCATGTATATTGTTAAATCTGAAAAAGTAGACCTTATTTCTTTGGACATTCACGCTGGTAAAACTGGTTTGATTTTCTCTGATTCTATTGCTAAAATCAACATCACCAAATCTGATTTCAATGATTTGAGCAAAAATGCCATCAATATCGAAAAGTCACCATTAAGTGAAATTAAGATTGAAGGTAACCGATTTGGTACTGGGTTAAATGGTTTAGAAGGAATTACTGGAAGGGCCATAAGCATGGAAACTTCCAGCGGTGTAGTCATTAAAAACAACGCCATCGGAAATGTAGCTGGAGATGCAGCCATTGCATTGACCAACAAAACCAAGGACATTGCTATTCTTGGAAATACGATTGGTGTAGAAGTTTCCGGCAAAGCGGTGACATCAAAACCGATTACTGGCAATGCCATTAAATTAGAAGGGGCTACTGGATTTGAAATTCGTGGCGTAAATATCCTCGACAATAAAATAGGGGCCACGGGTGCTGATGCGATCTTGTTGAATTATGCTTTTAACAATACCATTATCAACAATACCATTGGTTACGATACTGTTGGTGCTGTTGCTCCTGTTGCTGGTGCTGCCATTTCTTTGGTGAGTACGGAATTGACCAATGTTCAAAACAATAAGCTGGTAGGTTTTGGAACCACTGGTTGTTATGTTGAATCCTCTACGGAAGCTTATATTTCTAAAAATATCATTTTTACAGACAAAGCAACAAGTACCAAGGGGATTTTATACAATGCACCCATCATTGATGCTCCGGTAATCCATACTGCCATCACGGTATTGGATACCAATAATGTAAGGGTGACCGGAACTGCAGGTAAAAGTAACATGAAACTAGAAATATTTGTGGGCTATAAAGGGCAACAAAACAGCCTTAAATACATTGGAGATACGGTTTCATTGAGTGACAAATCCTGGACATTCACACTTCCTAAAAACATGATTTCTTTTGGAGAGGAGATGTATTATATCGCTACGGCTACTGATGATGGTGTTGGAACTTCTGAGTTTTCGAATACCATCTCTGTAAAAGGTTTACTTTGTAGTCTGAGTGATTTCTTAGCCAACAAACAAGATTCATTGTGTCCTGATAGATCCAAAAATCTTGGCGTAACGATCAAAGGAATCAAATACAATTGGTCGAATTACTATACTGGTGAAGCATTAGGAACGGATCAATATTACAAAGCCAATAAAACTGGTACTTATAAACTTACCTTGTCTGATAATTTTGGCTGTTCTATCTGGGATACCAGCAATGTACTTGCACTTCCTGAAGCATTAAAACCTGATTTTATTGTAGCCAATGAGTTGTATTCTCGTGATACCATCAAGATTGTTGATTTGTCAGCCCAAACCATTACTCATTTGTCATGGCATGTCAATGACAGCTTAGAAATCAAGGATCCTGTCATTTGGTTAGATCCTGAAGATAAAACCAATAAAACCTGGTTCTATGTATTTCAAGATGCTGGGAATTACAAACTGACCATGAAATCAACCTTGAATACTTGTGCCAGTTACACCAACAGGGATGTGGTCGTGAAGCAAGGACCTGGTCCAATAGACAAATCAAATGCGGTGACCAAAGCTTTAGACCTTGTTAAAATGGTCGCACAGCCAGTGCCAGCTTTAGATGGTACCTTGTCTCTTGATTTGGAATTCAACAGAAAAAGTGATGTCATGCTTTATGTGTTCTCTATGACCAATGTGGTGATGTATACTGAAACTTTGGAGAATTTTGATACTGGTATGGTTTCAATGGACAAAGCCATACATGGATTACCTTCGGGGATTTATTTTATCAAAGTCATCTCTGAAGATGTAGAAAAAACATTGAAAGTAGTTATCATCAACCAGCAATAATATCAAGGAAGTTAATCTCCTGTATTTAAATTATTTCGTGTCATAAATAACATTCAAGTGCATAAACTAGTACTATTTCTATTCTTTACATTATTTGTAGTTCAACTCAAGGCCCAGGACATCAGCCAATATGGTAAAAAGCAGGGGATCAAAGTTACTGGGAGTTTGGGTGCCAATACGGTAACCTATATTCCCATAGAGAATTCACCTACCCGCTTGCCGTTTGCTAATTTCTTAACCGGCAGGCTCAATATCAATTTGTATGGTGTCGCCGTTCCGTTGAGTTTTAATTACAGCAACCAAAGTTTCAATTACAGTACGCCCCAACCTTTCAATATTGTAGGTTTAAGCCCTACTTACAAAAATGTAACCGTGCATTTGGGATACAGGAACATGACTTTTTCTCCTTATTCTTTGGCAGGAGTGCAATATTTAGGAACTGGTTTGGAAGTGAAATTTGCTGAAAAATGGAAAGTAATGTCCATGTATGGCCGTACCAGAAAAGAAGTAAATTACGATTCCTTAAATCCAAGCCGATTGGCCAATTATAGAAGAATGGTGGGAGGTGCCAAATTGGAATTCAACAGCAATGGAGATAAAATAGCCGTAAGTTTTATGGGTGGCCAGGACCAGTTGTCTTCCTTGGCTTTTAAGCCTGACATACAAAACGTAAAACCTGAAGAGAACGTGGTTTGGGATTTGGAATTCAGCAAATTGGTATTTAAAAAACTTACTTTCTCAGGAGAATATGCGCGCTCAGCGTATACCAAAGACTTGCGTTCAGGGGCAAGTACAGAAAAAAGTGCTACTGCCGATCCATTGTTTTTAATCAACAAAAAACAAAGTACCAGTTATTACAATGCCTTCAAAGCTGGAGTGAATATGAATTTTGGCCCCTTCACTTTAGGAGCTGGCTATGAGCGTATTGATCCGAATTATAAAACATTGGGTGCTTATTACTTTAACAATGACTTAGAAAATGTGACCTTGAATACTGCCGTGTCTTTGTTTCACAGAAAAATTAATGTTGCTGGGAGTATCGGTAAGCAACACGACAATTTAAACAAGGACAAACTTACCACGCAAACCAGAACCGTAGGGTCTTATACTTTATCGATGATTCCAGTGAATAAAGTGAATATAAGTCTTTCTTATTCTAACTTTTCAAATTACATGAATATCATGCCTCAGTACCGTACCATGACGGCATTGACGCCTTATGATAACTTGGATACCTTGAATTATGTACAAATAGCCCAAAGTTATAGTGGCTCAGCCAACTGGCAAATGAAAGCGGACAAAATCACCTCATCAACTTTAAATTATACTACTTCATTTCAACAAACTGATGACAAAAGAGGGAATACTGCTTTTGTTGCCGGTACAAAGGTGCAAAACCATAACCTGAATTATGCACACAGCCGTACCCATATTGGTTTCACTTTTAGTCTTGGTGCCAATGCCAATATTATCAGCAATACCAATATGAATAATTTATTGACAGGACCCAATTTGAATGTCTCCAAAACTTTTTTCAAGAAAAAATTGAATGCCAGTTTAGGGACTACTTATAACTTGTCATTCGATAAAGGAATAAACACCTCCCAGTTGTTGTCGCTGAGAAATAATTACTCCATTTCATTCCAGAAAAAACATGCCCTTAACCTGGCATTTGTATATGTGGACTCCAAACAAAAAGAGGCAACACCCACCGCAACACTCAAAACTTTCAGCAACATGACCATCACTGCGGGGTACAATTATACCTTCTCTGCAGGAAAGAATGCCACTAAATAAATATTGCACTAAGCAACAAAAAACTGTTAACTGTAAACTGAAAACTGTTAACCGAAAACTTAAAACTGAAAAAATGCATTTACGTTTACTGTTATTACTGAGTTTTTTTACTTCTGCTCTTTTTGGGCAATCGACCATGCCGGTACAAGTTACCACCAGAATGTTACCTCCTTATGCTGTTTCCCTGGCAGATTATAGCATCAGTGGTGACAACAGAATTTCTTTTACCATGCTGCAAACAGATGCCCAGTTTACGGGTACGGTTGATGTCATGTACCGTTTACACATCAAAAATCTTGATGGGCTGCACCTTATTTCTCGTGATATAGCAAATGCCAGCCTAACTTCTGACCAAACTGTATTACATCCAAATGTGCCTTTGACACTTACGGGAAATGACCTGGCTGCTTTTTTTGACCCAACGAATTTAAGTGTGGTATCGGGATCATTGGCCAGTGCCAACGAATTGAAAGATGGTGTATATACTTTTACCTTGCAGGTTTTACTCAAAGGATCTGAAATCACGTTGTCTAATATTGTTAAAGACAATTTCCCGATTTTCCTGCAACGCAATGATCCGCCATTGTTGATGATGCCTTTCAAAAATGATTTTATTGATGCTACAAATCCTACAGCTTCTATCAATTTGACTTGGACACCGCGTAATATTTCTCCGGTTTCCTCAGGGTTAAAATACCTGGTATACCTGTTCAGAATTGAAGACGATGACAATCCGGCATCAGCTTATGTTACTATGGATAATTTTTCAAATGCCAACATTGGTGATGTTTCATTTGGATTAATTGACAGTACGGTTGCTACTTCTTATACGCTTACTCCTATCGTTTACAGTGGTATGCTTCCTGGATACCGCTATGCCTGGATGGTAGAAGCCAAAGATCCTGGATCAAAAGGGATTTTCAAAAACAATGGAAGGTCAGAAGTCTTTTGGTTCAAGTACGATGTTCCCTGTCCAAAAATGATTGCACCGGTGTTAGACCCTAATGGCAATGGTGGTTTTGCCTTGCAATTACCAGCTTCTCCTCATGATAAACTTTTGGTTCAATACCGAAAATTTGGTACCAAAGATCCATGGTCAGGCTGGGAAGAAACCAATCCGAATCCCAATGTTCCCATGACCTTGAATTCTCCCATGCTTGAGGCGGGTAAAACCTATGAAGTGCAAGTGGCAGGACAATGTCGTAGTAAAAGAGCTAATTTAGAAACTTATACCACCGTGCCTTATGTGTATGCCGGGCACCTGACCATTCCTGTTGAAAACTTACAGTGCGAACCTCCAACTCGATTTACACCTAAGTTCACTGCCACTACCACCAGCATTGATTTTGATGCGGAAGGTGGCGTAAAAACTTACCAGGTTTATTACAGAACCCAGGGGGCAGCCTCTTTTCAGGGACCTGTTGAAGTGAGTACCAGTCATGCAGATATTCCCTTATTGCCAACAGTCGGCACGCCAATAGAAGTCAGAATAGATGTAGTTTGTTTGGACCAATCGGTGAAACTCGGTACGCCATATTTGATCACGACTACCAGTACCGTTGCTGGTACCTGTGGTGTTCCTCAGCCTTTTGCTTTGACAACAGTTACGGATGCAGCTACTCAAAAGACCACCATTACCTGGCCTTCTTTCCCGGAAAATACGGGGTTTAATTTTAGCTACAAATTGCAAGGTTCATTAAGTGCTGCAATTGTTGTAAGCCCAATTATTCCCCAAGTGGAAATCACTGGCTTAGTCCCAACCAAGGTATATGAATACACCCTTACACCCATTTGTAATGGTTTACCAAGCCTGGATCAAAAAGGACTTTTCATGATTTCGGAAGGCATTCCGATAGACAGTGGCACTGGTTCCTGTTTTAGGCCTGCTACCATTGTCAGTGAGGTCAATGATGACCTTACAGCCAATATTGCCTGGGACAAAATTGAAGGTGCCAAAGGCTATGAATTGTTTTACAAACAAGACCTGCAAACTGATGACGAATGGACTTTTGTGCCGGTATCAGGCAATACCTACAAAATAAAATCGCTTAGCCCCAAAACCGTTTACCAATACAAAGTGCGTGTAAACTGTAGCGACGGTGGACAAAGTAAATATACTGACATCAAATCATTTGTGACCGATGTCATTTTACCTCCGGGATCTTGTGCCAAAATAAGTAAAGTAGATACCATTGCTATCAGCAAATCTTCTTTGCATATTTATTGGGACAGCACCGCCTCCACCTATACTTCTTATACTGTTTTTTACAAAGAAGAAACCCAAAAAGTAACCGATTGGTACAGCCAACAAAGCACCATAGCCAATAGCATTATCTCTCAATTACAACCTGGAAAGGTTTACAATGTGCGTATTGAAGGACATTGCGGCGTAAAAGATGCCAGCAATTCAGACGTATTTGATTTCAAAACCAAGGCTGATGTGCCGCAGGTTTGTGGTGGAAGCCCGAATCCTTTTAACATTGGTACTGGAAGCGGAACACTCACCGAAACCGATATATTTGACGCCGCTGATTTCAAAATTCAGATTACAAGTTTAACCGGCACACAAGACAATTACTCGGGAGAAGGAACTGTGGTCATGCCATTCATGAATTATGCCATGGTATTGGTTACTTTCTCTCACCTCCAGGTAGACGAAAACCTCCGCATGTCGGGTGGAACAGTGGTGGTGAAATCTGCGAAAGTAATTCCTATTGGGGCTGATTTGTCACAAAAAGTAAAATCTTACTCAGACTATATCGACGACCAATTACTCACCTATACCCAATACCTCGATAAGGTCAATGGCTTAATGGATGACCTGGATAAATATGCTGCTGAAGCAGATGGAGGAAACAATGTAGGGAAAGTGAAAACGGGTGACATTGCAGTTGGGGCAACGATCAGTACTGCCACATTGAGTCCTGATAAAGTTACCACAGGAGCCGATGGCACCATTTCTTACAATGGCACCAGTTTGGGCGTAAAAGCGCCAACAACCATTGCTGATCAAAATGGAGGAGTATATGCCGTAGCTACCAATGGTACTACTACCAAAATTGCTGAAAATGTTACCGTACCTAATCCTGCTGCTTTAAATACACTTACACCTGCTTTAGGAAAAGTTGAATTTACTGCCAATAGCAATGCCAAATTGGGCTTTTCTGAATTCATTACCAATTATGACAAGAACCCTGAATGGCAAGCAAAATATGAAGATTTGGGCGCATACAGGGTAAATTCTAAATACACACAACCTTCAGAAGCCGATGTAGTAACGGCAACTTATACTGGAGCTGATGCCTCAAAAGTAGAATTTATCACCCCAAAAGGGATCAAATATTTGACCACCAAAAGTGGCAATA
>Ga0209353_10000242_pt1 | contig 34109 bp, 35 predicted proteins | sample LauGreSpBDMM15SD_2_FD_187561 | JGI IMG/M metagenome (GOLD analysis project Ga0209353, IMG submission 187561) | Freshwater lake microbial communities from Lake Michigan, USA - Sp13.BD.MM15.SD (SPAdes) (version 2) | ecosystem: Environmental > Aquatic > Freshwater > Lake | place: Lake Michigan... | reverse complement strand
AATATAAACAATGAATAAAATCATTTCAACCCCTATAGTCCATAAAACATATTTCATATTTTTTTAAAACCAATTTTTTGGATTCCATTTTGATTTATTAGCTTCCCTACCAATTCTATCAAGTTCGTCTTGTGCTGCTCTCGCTTGTCTTTCTAATTCATCTTGAGCCGCTCTTGCTTGTCTATTAAGTTCGTCTTGTGCTGCTCTCGCTTGTCTTTCTAATTCTTCTTGTGCAATTCTTGCTAATCTTTCAGTTTCCTCTTGTGCTGCTTTAGCTTGTCTATCAAATTCTTCTTGTGCTAATTTTGCAAGTCTTTCAGTTTCCTCTTGAGCCAATCTTGCTTGTCTTTCTAATTCTTCCTGCGCCACTCTCGCTTGTCTATCTAATTCCTCTTGAGCCAATCTAGCGAGTCTTTCAGTTTCCTCTTGTGCTAATTTTGTTTGTCTGTCAAATTCTTCTTGTGCTAATTTTGCGAGTCTTTCGGTTTCTCTTTGTGCTTCCTCTGCCACTTCTTGTGATAATCTTTGAGATTCTTCTAATGCCTCTTTTGCTAATCTTTCCGCTTCTCCGTTTGCAATCGATTCACCTAAATCAATAATGGGATTTAAGTTTATATCAACATCAATGTCAGCTTCAACACCAACTAATACCGCTAATTCTCCAGAAATACCAACACTTACAGTACCGTCATCATAAGTTGTATGTCCTTCACCTTCAACACCCACTTGTACACCCACACTTACACCAACTTCACCACTAACTTCATTTCCATTAACACCGGCACTTCCACCCGCTTCAACACCCGCACCAGCACCCGCCATAGCACCACCTGAAACTGACGCTCCGTGTTCACCAACAGATACTTCAGCTTCAACACCTGCGTGTGCTTCAGCATACGCACCAGCATGACCTTCAGCGTTACCTTCAATCGTTATTTCACCAATTGGTGTGTCGATACCAACTTCACCATTAACTTCTCCACTCGCTTCAATTTCAACTCTTGCTTCAACACTCGCACCAACCTCAACTTTTGCGTCAGAACCATCCCATCCGGCTTCTGTATGTGCTTCGGCGGTAACCTCAGCACTCACATGTGCTTCAGCATGTGCGTCTACTTCAGCACCAATACTAACACCACCACCTAAATCTTGATTTGCGTGAGCTTCAGCATTCGCTTCAACACTCACTTCAACACTTACACTTGTATCAACTGATGCGTGTGCCATTGTTCCATCAATACCGGCTTCAGTATTAATTTCAGCCTCAGCGTTAATGTCATATGAAGCGTCGGCACTTGCACCTACTTCTTCATTACCTATTTGAGTTGATACCTCATCATTTAATTCAACCGAAATTTCGGCACCTGTTTTTACTTCTTCATTTTCCATATTTTATTTTATTTTGTTTTTAATTTATTTATTGCATCTTCAACATATTTGTCTCTTTGGTCTTGAAGATATTTTAATCTTTCTAAGAGAATTGTTTTATCCTCCTTAGTTGTTGTTTCAATAAAAGATTCTTTTTCTTCGTATAATTTTTGCCAGTACGCAACTCTTTCTTCCATCATTCTACCTTGATACCAAATGACACCGACCATAATTAAAATGGTAAAAGATTGCTCTTTTAATTTACTAAAAAAAACATCCATAAATCCATTTTGATTTTCGTTTGACATATATTTTATTTTTCTGATATTATTTCAAATTTTACATATTCATCATAGAATATCTCCTCAGTATGGGTTTTAGTTTTAAATTCCATAAAATATTCTCTTGGAATCATATATGATGTATCTAAATAAAATGAATTTTCATTTGTTAAATCAAACTGTGTCCAATCGTAAACAATGACATTAGTTTTACCTTCTTTAACAAAAATACGATAGTAAACATCCTCATATAAATCAGTTTTTGGTTGAGATATTGACCTGAGATTTATAACGATTTTCTTTAGTTCACCTCTTATAATTTTTTCATTTTGTTTAATACCTGAAAACTGCATTGCAAATTTTTGGGTATCGGTTGGATTTGACCCAAACGTATATCCGTAAGTAAATGGTTTTGGTATAAATTTTTGTACAACATCACTTATTGAGACACCGTCCACTAAAAGATTTTTCCATTTATCATAAAAGAATCTTTTACCATCACAAAGTTGTCCGGTTATCCCAAATGTAACTTTATAGATTCCCTTTCTAATTTTTGTGGTTGTAAGTCCTGTTAATCCAGAAATTGGAACACTAGTGGAGTTTAATATATCGACAGTTGGGTTACTATCTAAATCATAATAGTTTGTTCCTTTAGTGACATATAAATAAAGATTATTTTGTCTCTCACCAATAAAACTTTGTCTATCATCATCGATTCTGTCATCAAAAACAGTCTCAACGAATGGTTCAAAAAATGTCTGTGTATACTTTGAAAAAAACGAAACCGCTTGGTCGTTATCTGTACTTAACCCTAAATATGAATTATCAAATGATATTCCTAAACCATTATTGGTATTTCCCGATAAAACAATACCATTAACGTAATTTGTAATATCTAAATTAATATTTTCATTACCGTTGTCAAAATGTATAGTACCAACAACCGTATTACCGGTATATACACCTTCGGTTGTCCATCCACTAGTTGATATTCTATTAAACCAATTGGATGCTCTGGTATCATAGGTTTTATTACCCAACATATCATTATTGGTATATTCATAATCAAACCCAACTCCCTCATCCCAAAATTCGGGAACTTCAAAAACTATTAAATCGAAGGATGTTGCGCGATTTCTACCTGAACCGGTACTTTGACCGATTAGTTTACTATCACCAATAACAGTATTGGTCATTTTTAGATAATGTTTTGTTTGTGCACCTATAACTAAGTCACCATTATCTACTTTATCTTTTAGGTCTGTTAAATCTACCTTAAAGATAAATTTAGAATACAAAGAACCGTAAAAAATCTCTGTAGTAGGGTTTTTAGCCGTATTTACATATGATTTTTTAAGTACTGTATTGTTTTTTTCAAAATATGAACGGAAGTATGACATTCTTTTTTATTAATAAATATCGAATTAGTTGGTTCTAATCGATTTATTTAATAAGTCATTTTCCAATTTGTTAAATAAGTCCTCCATTATGTTGTGAGCATCATAATCGCTACGAGCATATGGTTTGTTAATATTGTGAACATGAGTACTGAGAACATTATACATTGCTCTTAAAAATTCCAATAAAATCTCACCTCTAACCAATGCATATGTGTTAGGGTCAATTTTATTCAAATAATCATCCTGTGAATATTCATATGAATCTAATTGAGTAAAATCTATTGGTACACCTGTGAAATTTGTATCCATGGATAAAAGATATAATCTATCACCAACTAAACTAGCAAATGTTTGTTCTCTTGTTCCTGTGTCGGTTTTTAATTTAGTAACTTCATCTATAACCTCACTACTTGGTGCTCTAAATGATTCTCGTGACCAAACTAAACCTGATTCCGTAGGTCCATTACCACTTAATTTAACACCACTTAGAATGGATTGTTTTAAATTCATTTCAGTATCATTTGATACGGGTCTTTTTCTAAATTCACTAGTTGGTCTAAAATAAAATGGATATACATCTTTTAAATCTTTTTCAGGATTAGAAAATTTCTGTTGAACCGCTGCTGGTATAACCCCATTCAATGCTTCACCATTTAATCCTTCAGATTGTATAGATAATAATTTTGTTCTAATTTCGGAACAAACATCACTTATTTTTCCAGAAATAGATAAAGACGACCAATTGGGGTCTTCTTGAGTTAAATCTTTACTAAATGTTGGAGTTGTTGTTGTGTTGTCAATATTTAACAGACTTGTAGTACCTGAAGGTATTACGGTAAATTCAGTAAATGAATTTGATTTTAAAAGATATTCATATTGGGATGTGACCTGTATAATGTAAAAATCTAATATAGTTGGATTGGTAATACTATTAACACTATATTCTATAATATATTTTAAATTTGCATTTTCATAAACAGTTCTTGGGTTTTTCTCGGTTACTGGTATTTTTTTCTGTGGAAATTTTTTAAGTTGGAGTTTTGCTACTTTTTTACTTACAATTGGAAAATCCGCAATTTTTTTTCTTTCTTTTTGGGTGGCACTCTCCTTAGTTAGTAGTTTACCTCCTCTTAATACTATACCATTATCGGTAAAGATAACATCAGAACCGTACTTTCCGTCAATACCAAAATGTTTATTTTTAGCAAAGGCGTTTTTTGAATCTGGAGGTAATTCACCATCTTTATTTAAAATATTTTTTGGTTTTTTACCCGCCTGATTAAAGGTTGTTGTTGTAGTTTGTTGTGCGTATGTTTGTGATTGAAAATCGTAGTTTGTAGTAAATGGACCAGCAATGTACTCAGCATTTACTGTTGTTTTTTCAGTATTATACCTAATAATCCTTACGGCTTGATTTATTTCAGGTACGTGATTAATATTAGTTGGTAAGAATGGTCCGGCCACAAATGGGTCATTTTCATCCCAATCCTCATAATTTCTAGAACTTTCTTTTGCACTAACAGTATCGGTATAATCAATATATCTGATTCTATTTAAACCCGCTGGGTCATTATTGTTAATACATGTGGCTAACTTAACTATTTGCATTATACTTTTCTTTTTTCAATTTCTTTTGTAATTTTCATATAAAGCTCTTCTATTGCATCCATATGTTTGGTTAATTCAAGAGCTAACTTTTTAGTTTTTTCAAACTCCTCAAATAGAAACATTTCAGCGTCAAGTAAATCTTTATTAGATTTGTTTTGTGTATCGTTAATAATATTTAATAATTTTTCTTTATCCATGTTAGAAAATTTTACCTACAACATTTAATATTCCCGGAGGAATTATAATTGGTCCACCAGCGTTTCCTGTTATAATTGGTAATGAATTTGTTGTTTTAACAAATCCATTTGTGTCGGATTCTTCCGTATGACCATCAATTACAGATTTAACTAAATTACCAATATCATTTGACTCACCATATAACGGACCTGTTGGAACTCCTGATGCTTCTAATCTTTCCATTATATTCATAAATGCTCTATCTTGACTATATCCTGGTAATCCTTCTGATAGGAGTAATAAAACCGAAGGTACAGTCATTGGTACTTTCATGGATAATGCGGTCGTTAATGTACTTAAAATTGTCTGAAATAAACTAAAACAATTATCAATGTTCTCTTCTAAAATCTTTTTAAGTATTGCAATTAGTGATGTGATAATTGTTAGATACCTTTTATATTTATTTTTTATAATTTTTTGTACCAATTTAGAAACAAAAGCCAATAAATCACTTTTGATTAATTTCCAAAATTCTCTTACAAATAACCAAAATAATTCTTTAACTGTTTTTGAAATTGCTTTATAGAATTTCTTAACTAATTCTTTAATATTGAGACTCGATAAACCTGCTTTAAATATTTTATATAGAATCACCAACGGTAAAAATAACTTACCTGATAAAATTGTTATCATTAGTGCTTTAGGTAAGTTTAATATAAAATTATTTAAAAGATTATTTAAAAAGTCATTAAGAGATAAACCACTATCAGATTGTTGAGTTGCGTCTAATGCGACCTTATTTAGAATATCGTCAACGGCCAATTTAGCACTTTTATTTTTTGTTAAATAAATAAAATCTTCAATATTATTAGTATCGACAGGAATCTCAAAATTGTAACAATCTTTAAATCTCAAAACTCTACGGTATCTCGCATCTTCGTCATCTAAATCTATTCCCTCAACATCATCAAAATCAAAATAAAATTCCGCATCTTCGTCTGATTCGTTAAACATACCAACTGGATTTTGATTCTTTAATTGAGTGGGGTCATTTGGTGAACCACAAATTGCAAGTAATTTTTTAATTAGCCTCATAACCTTATCTAAGGATACGTTAAATTTTCTAGAATCACCACATTGTGAACCACCTTGTATTGTAAGTAATATTGATGTTTTAATGATGTGATTAATATCGGGGAATTCCATTGATGAATAATAATCAGATATAAATTCCTGTACTTTAGTCACACCTGTTACTCCTTGGGTTAGTCCTGATATGTTATATCTTTGGTTACCCGTATCCCACGCGGCGGTAAATAAGTCTTTACCATTATTTGATGTAAACGTATATGGTGTACCTCCGAAAGCATCATATAAGTTCCTATTAACTTTTTGTTTATTAATATCGGGAGTTTTAGGTTCGTATATTATTTTACCACAACTACTATCCGGGTCAATTGTTAACGCATCTAAAAAATCAAACTCATCGGGTTTTAATGTTAATAAATCAACATCAAAAACGGATTCCGTACCACAAATACCATTACCCATAAAAAGAGCCTCAGAAAGGTTCTTAACCACAATTTCCTTAGCTGAACCTATTGTGGTATCCATCGCAGTAATTGCATGCTGTTTAATTTTTTGGTTTGGACTATTATTTGTTTGTTTTAAGTTATTTTTAGAATTTTTATCTGACCCCATGAACTGACTTGTAATGTCAATCATGTCTGAAAATATATCTTTAGTATTTTCTTTCTTTTTATTTATTTTACCATTAAGAGCGTCAATTTTTTTACCAACAATACTGTTTATGTCAGGTACATTATTGAGGTACTTATCTGAAACATCATCAAAACTTTCTTGAGGTCTATCATTAATTTTTTTAACCGCCTCAATTTTGGATTGTAATTTTCTTTTAGTGTTTTTTAAATTGGCCATTAGACTTTATATATACCTTCTTTTGATTCTACATCAGGTTCATCCATTAGTTTTGCTAATATGTTTCTATCCTCATCAGTTAATTGAAGTTTACCACCAGAGTTACTGTTTCCAGAACCTTGGGTTTGTTTTAATAAAGCACTTTGGAGTTTAACTAATGATATTTTCTTTTCAGTACAATCATTTAGAATTTTTTGTTGTTCTTTAATGACAGGTCCGATAACACTCATATCCTCAGCATCCTTCATAAATGTTAACATTTTTTTAGTTATCATAGATGCTGTATTTTTTTGTTCCACAATATCATTGTAGATTTCCTGCATCAACGCTAACGCTGAGTCGGTGTCGAGTGATATTAAGTTTTTTCTTTCTCTCATATCTATAAATAGGTAAATTTTTAATTTATAAACCCTATCATGATACTTTCATAAACTTTTTTGAATTTTTTCAATGATATTCTTATTTCTTTAGTTGATAGTGCGGTCATTTCACGTAAAGATAATAAAATCAGATTCTTATTGAATTTATTACCGTCACCTACTTGGAATATTTTTTCAAAATTACCAAATACTTCAATCAGGGCATACCCTAATTTTTGTTCATTTTCCGTTAGTTCATTATTTTCCATGAATTCCTCCATCTGCATAATGAACTTAATAACAACATCCTTATAATCAACCTGTACTTCATCGATTATATAGGAATGTTCTAAACTCTCCTCTAAATCCGATGAAATATCATCATATGAAACACTTCTATTTGTTTCTTTAGTATCCTTTTGAATTGCTCCCATTAGATAGTTTTTACAAATTGTACCAAAATATGAATATGCTTTGGTATTTTTTGTGTGGTCAAACTTACTAATTTTAGTAATTAAAAATGACATAGTATCGGTATGAACTTCGTTAAAATCAAAGTCTTTCCTGTATAGTTTGTAACGTCGAATTATACTTTCGACCATTATTATGAGAGGTTCTCTTAAATATTCATTGAATATCTTATTCTTTTCTATTTCGGATTCGGATTCTAAATATCGTACAACCGCTTGTTCTTGCTCCTCCCCAAAATAAATTTTTTGGGTTCTCTTACGCGGCATGTTTTAGTTCTCTACATAATTTATGTCTCTTTTATTTTTAAAGAAAAATTCTTTTTTTGCAGTTTCTAACCAAAACTTAACCTCATTAGGTGACATTTTAGTTTTATCTGAATTTTTGTATGACCAAAATAAAGAATCTTCCCTGAAATTAACGTGTTGGTATCCAATTTTTGGTACCGTCATAATAGTGACATTATTATGGGTTAATCTAAGTAAGAATTCGTATCCGAAAGTTAGTTTAATGTTCTCCTTTAATGAACCATATTCTTTAATTGTTGAGGTTTTATATAAACCACCACTAATTTGGAAATTTTGATATTCTAAAAGTGCTTCATTATCTAATAAACCTTGCTTCTCGGTAAAACCATAAGCCCAAGTTGCTTCATTTGTGAAACTTAAAAATTTACCCTCAACATTAATGTCTTTTACTATTGGTAAAAAAACATCCACATTTGGGTTTTCATTTTTATATGCACTCATTGATTTTAACCATTCTTTTTTGTATTCATCATCAACCTCCAATATTGAGAACCACTCTGTATCGCAATTTTCAATACCAATATTAATTTGACTACAAAAGTCAGTTAAAGATTCGTTAGGTATAATTTTATATTCTAATTTATCGGTTTCTATTTGAATTTCCGATGAAATGTTTTTAGGTGCAACCACAATTAATTTAACGTCATTATAAAACGCTTCAACTGACTCTACTGCATTTTTGAACATTATTTTATAATCTTCATCCCATAAATGGATTGGTAATATTACTGTTATGTTTTTCATTATATTTGTTCTTCTTGTTTAACTTTTTCTAAAGCCTTTTCAATTGCTTCAATACGTTTATTTTTAAATGAATTAAAGATGCTTACCGCGCTATTTTTGGTAACTTCACTATCATATGGTAATAAAGTATCTTTCATTTTTTGTTTAACCTCGTCATTTAATTCAACACCCTCTAACCAAGCCATAACATATGTTCCAAGTATTTCTACTATTTTTGATTCATCATATGTCCACAATCCATTTTCTGTTAACCAATCTGGTTCGTTTTTGGGGATTTTTCCAACAACAGGAACGTTACATTTCATTGATTCTAATGGGAATGTTCCAAAAGTTGAATCATCATCAATCCAAACAGATACCATACATTCTTTTAAGTTTGTTGCAAAATCATCATATGACATTTGAACCATATCCCTAAATGTAATCCATCTCAAATGTGGATGTTTAATATAGAATTCAGAAATAATTCTCTTATTAGTTGACCTGTCTTTACATGAAATTGCAATGATTGGTTTCTGTGATTTTTCTGATGGTGTAAATTGTTCACCAATCATCGGTGGAATTATGTGTACCAACATTTCATTGAAAAGTCCACCAATATACCCCTTAGATAATTCAGTAGTTGTAATCGCTCTATCGAATCCAAAATCTGACCATCTACTACCAATTGGTAATGTTTCAAATATGTATTCTTTTTGTTGAATTAACATTACTTTTACACATCTAATGTTTGCTAAACTTTCAAGTGTATTTGAATAATATTCAGGTACAACAATAGTATCCTCAATTTTAATTTCAACTCTATCATCTTTAATTGTAACAACCTCCAATGAATTGTATTTATCACCTAACCAACCCGATACACCTTCGTAGGTTTTATCTTCAACTAATAATTTAGCTTGGAATCCAGATTCTTTTAATGTTAAGGCCATATCGTAGATATGTTTAACTGACGCTCTAGCATTATTACGAGTATCGTATACTAAAAAGTAAATTACATTCTCATTTGAGTTTAACTTACTTAATGCTAATTCTAGTTTTTCTATGTTTTCGTTATTTTTATTCATCATCTTCTTCGATTAATATTTCATATTTTATTAGGGTATTGAAAGCAATTTTAAAAGAGATTGAAAGACCTTCTTCAGCCAACGGACCTAACTCCTCATCAACCTCCTCATATTCATTTAATACTCTTTCTAAACAAACTTTTATTATTTCATATTTAAAAATGTTTATTTCTAAACCTTCAGTACCATCTTCATTTTTAAGGGTGTCCCCTGTTTGACATTTTTTGGTAATCCCATCTACATCTATGTAGTACCTTTTTCCGAACAATTCAACCATGTTTTTTCTATTTCAGATAATTTATTTATTTCTATGGTATTTGTAAAGTGTTTATTATAAAAGGTATTAAATTTAATAACCGTTTTATCTTCAGGACAACTATCAATGACTCTTTTGTCATCGGTAATCCATAAGTCACACTTAGACCATAATTCACTAATATTTTCAAAAGATGAGAATTTTATAGTATCACATATGACACCATTTCTGGAAAGGAAAAAAAGAGTAGATGGTTTGGCTTTACCTTTCTCATTTAAACCAATCAATGTAAAATTAATATCTTTATTTTCAAAAACTAAAGTATTAAAATCGGTAGAGGCGTGGCTATAACTTAAACCCGCATGTCCAAAAATCTCTATTGGGAAATCAAAATATAAAAATTTAAGGTATTCATCCATGGATTGAAATTTATATGTTTCCATAATATTTTCAATTGTTGTGATTCCATCTATTCCATACTCAAAAATTTCTTTAACATCAGGTTCTGTGTTTAAAAAATAGTCCTTATAGTGGTAATCAAATTTTTGTAGAGTGTTTCTTAATACTCCATCAATATTTACGAATATTTCCATAAAAGAAATATAATCTTAAAAATATTATAAGTAAAGACTTAATCGTATCTCTTTAGAATTTGACTAATGATTGGATTTCTTACAATATCATCAATATCAAATTCAAATACTCCAATATTATTTAAATCTTGAAGTCTCATCTTTGCGTCATAAAGTCCGGTTTTTGTCTTATCTTTAAACTTGTCAGATTGTTCCAAATCTCCTGAAATAAAGAATTTAGAATTAAAACCAATCCTTGTTAATAAAAGTTTCATTTGTGATGGTGTGGTATTTTGAGCTTCCTCAAATACTAAAATTGTATTATCTACATTCCATCCCCTCATATATGCTAATGCAGCAACCTCAATGAACTCCTCCTCTTTTAATTTTTCTCTAGCCTCTTTACCAATTATTTTATTTAAAAGGTAATATGAAGGGTAGATATATGGGTCTAATTTTTCTTCAATACCACCTGGTAATGAACCTAATTTTTCTTCCGCTTCTACTGCCGGTCTAACAATAATTATCTTTTCATACTTATTGGTATCGTCCCATAATAAATCAACTGCTCTTTTCATTGCGATATACGATTTACCAACACCGGCCGGACCAAAACAAAGAGTGATTTCATTATCACCTAAAATATTCCAATACTTTTCTTGATTTTTATTTAGAAACTTTTCTTTAGGTTGTTTAATTATTTCTCTAATTCTTTCTTTCTTAGATGTTTTTCTATCCACTAAAGGGGTTACAACACTTTTCTTATTTTTTGGTCTTGATGATTTTTGTTCCATTAATTTTTTTACTTTATCGTTGAATATCCTTTTAGTTATTTTATTTTATTGTCCTGTACTACCAAAACCGCCTTCTCCTCTATCAGTTGATGATAATTCATCAACCTCAACAAATTTTATTTTAGGATAAGGAATTATCATAATTTGAGCTCCTCTATCTCCGACATTATATTTTAGGGAATCTAATCCCTGTGTTTTCTTAAATGTTCCTTGGATTTCTCCTCTGTAACCGCTATCAATTACACCTACACAGTTTGATAAATTTAAATCCATGTTACGAACAGATGAACGGGGAAACACTAACCCAACATAACCCATAGGGATTTCCATTGCGATTCCAAACCCATAGGTAACATCAAATGTAGTATTAGATATAATTTCAGTAATAGTTAAATCCATACCGGCATCTCCGTTTTTTGAGTATGTTGGTATAATTGCATTTTTATGTAATTTTTTTATTTTTACATCTAATTGTATGGGGTTTTTATTTATCTCCATTTCAACTTCACTATTTAAAGCGGATAAAAGTTTATCCAACTCACCAAACATTGATAAATCAAGATTATCTTCAGATTCACTATCAGTTAACCCCTTTTCAAATTCTTTTAATTTTTCAATGTAGTCATTAATTTCTTTTTTTTCCATTTTTTTCTTCTAATATTGCTAACTCAAATCCCATTTTTATTATATTTGATAAATTTGAAGAATGGTATTTTACCATTTTATCATCAGATTCTTTATCTGTATTTAATATGGTTTGGAATTCTTCTTCAGTTAATTCCAAACCATATTTAGTTGCGTAGTGAGCTGACCTTTCACCTACCCTTAATGATACTAAATCATCACAGAACTCATACATTTTTCCCAATGTTTTTCTTTGCCATTCATTTTTATTTGGACAGAAAAGAAATACTTTACCAATTTGAGATAGAAAAATACATTTAAGAATTGTTGGTACTTCTTGTCTCATATTTTCAGGTAGTAACTCATTTATTTTGATTGAGTACCTACACGCCTTCAATGAGCTGTTTAATAACCCACCCGGATAACAACCATACATATCAATTGATGTGGTTGCGGGTGCGGTGTAAAAATCATCACCTAAAAAATCTTCAAGTTCCTTTGTAAAAATTTTATACTTGGAATTTGTTTCTAAGAATTTTTTCTTATTTGTTTCTAATTGTTCTACGGGTATCATAGTTATTTGATTTTAAAGTACTCTGGTGTGTTTTTTGGGTCAATAATACATTCAATTGGCATTTTTACAATTGATAAACTTTCACTACCTCTCGTATCTCCTGCTCTGTATTTTGAAACAACTAATGTTGCTTCTTCTACTGATTCTGATTCTACGATGTACTTAACTTTTTGTAATCTTGGATTACCATTTCTGTCCATTTGTTCGGTTTCATAACCTACTGTTACTAAATAATGCATAAATTTTGATTTTTTTTTGTTTTTAAATTATTGATTTGAAAAATTGTGTTCTATTTTCTGATACTGTTACTAGTGAATATTTGTCTTTTACCGTTTCATATAAACGATTACCCATGTCTTCTATCATATTTGGATTATCTATTAATCGTTTCATATGTTGTGACCATTGTTTATGGTTTTTATTTGGTGATACTAATAATGCGTTACCCTTATCATTAAACTTACCATCATTAAACGCTGAGGTTAAGTCTATTGTATATGGTAATGTTTCACTTGCTATGATTGGTTTTTTATGGAAACCAGCCTCAATCACTTTTAATTGTGACTTGTTTGAATTAAAATCACTTGGGTGTAACGGTGCCAAAGATACATCAAATAAATTATAGTTTGATGCATATTTTCCAACAGGTTGTGTCCACACCCTTAAATATTTTTTATTAGACGCATCAAAATTTGATTCTGTAAAGTTATGTAGATTTAATCTATATAAATCATCAACAGATTTATAATTATCGGTAAATATTTGTTCGTATTTATACCAAACGGTTTCCATTGGTTTAATCGGTCTAACTCTTCTTTCTTGTGTCTCCTGATTAATTTCCGTAACATTACCCCTTAAATCAAACCCACACAATACAAATTGTACATTGTCATAATTTGAATTTATCGACGAAATACCACCTCTTAATAATTCAATATCATATAAGTGGGTTGAACCCCCTAACCACCCAAACCTAATCTTTTCTGATTTAGTTGGTTTTGGTTGAAATTGAGATTCGTTAGGATTTACCGCATTTGGGAAAACAAGAACATTTTTAATTCCTACTCTTGATTTAATTGTGTTCGCGAAAGTTTCTGTGGTACAAGTAACATAATCAGAAGCTCTCATTAACTCGACTTTCTTACGAGGTAATTCATTGGCTTTAATTTGATGATATAGTGGGTGTCTTTGGTCTGCCACCCAAAAGTCATCAATATCCATAATTACTTTTATTCCTTGGGATTTTAATTTTTTAATTCTTTCGATGTTATCCTCATGACTAGATTGATGAATGAAACTATGAAAAACCACAATGTCGTAGTTTTTAAAGAACTCATCATTCTGTTCAACATTCGTTACTATGTCTACATGAAATTCATCCGAGTAATTATCACCAATGTATTTAAATGGGTCTAAGATTCTGTACTTTCCGACACCATATGTATCGGGAGGAATTGCTAATATTTTAATTTTTGACATCAAATTATATTTGTATGTCTAAATAATAAGAAAAAAAAATGAGAAATCAAACTTTACTTGGATTTATTTACCCCAGTAATTTTACCTTTGAATATGGAATCCCCCACTTTTAACACTAAATTTTCATTAATTGATAGTGTTTGTTGTGCTGTGAGTATCTGATTTAACTTAGCGTCAAGAATTTCTGTTACCGTTTTTCTTACGATATTTTCAATAATTGGTATCAAATCACTACTATTATATGATGGTGAACTGCCTTGTTGTTTGCTTGGTGATTTTTTTGTTGACACACCCTCACTCTCCATTAGTCTTTTTGTTTTTTCAACAAAATTTAAATCTAACGAATCAGTTAAACTAATTTGATTAATTGGGTTTTCAATCATTGCTTTTTTGATGGCATCAGGTAATTTAGACTCCATTATTCTATTTACATTTGATTGTTGATATTCTTGTTGTCTAACTTGGGGTTGTTGATTATATTGTGCTGATAATTCTTCCGGGTCAGACCTTAATACTGTTTCGTTTACATTTCCTCTTTCGAAACTACCTGTTTCTACTTTATTCATGACTTTCTTAGCTTGCACTAATTTCATCATTAAGTCGTTTTGAGATATTACTCCTTGTCCTGTTTCCATGATATTTTTTATATATAATAAGTATTTTTAAAAGAAGATTAAAGTCTTCATTCTTTTTATTGATTCCATTAACGGGGTTTCATTATCTTCATCATTTGTCTCAGGTTGAGGTATATTACCTGCAACCCTTACATTATCTCCCTTTAATAAATTGAATAATTCTATTTCCGAATCTTTTTCTAATTTCCTTCTTGTTCCTTCTCCCGGCTTTATGTTACCACCAACTTCAGATTGAGATTTAACCCAATCTTCTAGTTTTTTATTATAAAGAGCGTCTATACTTAATTTAACATTTTCAGGTGATACTTCTTTATTATTGTTTATGTTAGTTATTTTATTTTTTAAATCATTGTAAACCTCAACATCTCTTTTAATTTGTGATTGTGGTTGTGGTAATACTGATGGTTTTTCTTTTTGTTTAGGTTGTGGTAATTCAGTTTTAGGTTTTTCCGGTTCAGCGGTGGGTGTAACGGTCGGTTTAGGTAATTCGGTTTTAGGTGTTGTTGGTAAAGTTCCCCAATTACTTTTTACCTCAATACTAGTTAAACTTTTATCCCCGCTTTCATTATAACCCGGTCTTTTTTGGTCGAATGTTTCGTCTTCATAAATGTTAATACCTGACATTCTTGATATAATAAACATTCTCCAACCATATTCGGCCGTTCCTAATTTATTACTATCAAAACCTTTTTTAGATGTTGACGGTGGTTGTACCCATCCCCTAACAACTAAGTTACCTTTTTTTGTTAAACCCATTACAACCAATTCGGCTCTAATTCTTCTTCCGGGTAAAACTTCACCTTTCGGACCATTATAGTAGAAGGAAACAGGATTTCGGTTTATAATAGCATCCTTTAATCTTTTATTGATACTACCATTTGGTGCCTCTAATAAAATTTGGGATAATATGTTTTTAAATTTTATCATTAAAAATCTGGATACGCTTTAATTGTTGAGTATTTATTTTTTGCTAGTAAGTCAAGTCTACCGGGTCCAATTGCATTACCAAAAATATCCGTTCTTGTACCAATTTGAAAGATTCCGCTAATATTTTCTCCTCTACCTTTTTCATCTCCGTCGGATATCGCATTTGGATTATTAACATTATATTCAAAAATATTATTATATATGTTTTTTGCTAATAGGTCAACTCTACCGGGTCCTATTGAGTTACCAAAAATATCGGTTCTTGTACCAATCTGACCAGATGTATTTTCACCTCTACCTTTTTCATCACCATCAGATACAGCATTTTGATTATTGACATTATATTCAAAAGTATCAGAATAGATGTTAATAGCTTTTAAACCTATTCTACCTAAACCAATTGCATTACCGAAGATATCGGTTCTTGTTCCAATTTGTCCGCTGGTATTTTCTCCTCTACCTTTCTCATCACCATCAGATACTGCATTTGGATTATTGACATTATATTGAAAAAAATCGCTGTAAATATTCATCCCTAATAATCCAACTCTACCGGGACCAAGTGCATTACCAAGAACATCAGTTCTTGTACCGATTGGAAATAATAGATTTTCTCCTCTACCCTTTTCATCACCATCGGATAATGCGTTTGGATTACCGTTATTGTATCTAAAATTATCATTGTAGATATTCATCGCTAATAATCCAATTCTACCGGGACCTATACTATTACCAAAGATATCGGTTTTTGTTCCAATGAATGGAAATCCACTATTTTCACCTCTACCTTTTTCATCACCGTCAGATAATGCATCAGGATTACCTGAACCGTAGTTGTTGGTGTAGTTGTAATCGTTGATTGCTAAAAGTGTATTTCTTTCATTAATATCAGTTTTAGAACCTATATTACCACCTAACTCTCCTTTACCTTTTTCATCACCATCAGATAATGCGTCTTTGTTTACTGAACTATAGTTGTTTGTATAATTGTAATCATTTTTAGCCAAAAGAGTATTTCTTTCAATAATATCTGTTCTTGTACCAATCTGACCAGATGTATTTTCTCCTCTACCCTTTTCATCACCATCAGATAATGCGTTTTGATTTGTTAAACCGTATCCATTATTAGAACCATAATCGTTGATTGCTAATAATTTTGTCCTTTCATTGATATCGGTTTTTGTTCCAATATCACCACTGGTATTTTCTCCTCTACCCTTTTCGTCACCGTCAGATATAGCATCTCTATTTGTTAAACCGTATCCATTATTAGAACCATAATCATTTATTGCCAATAATTTTGTTCTCTCATTGATATCGGTTTTTGTTCCAATTTGTCCACCATTGTTTTCTCCTCTACCTTTTTCATCACCGTCCGAGATTGCATTTGGATTTGTTAATCCGTAACCATTATTTGGTCCGTAATTGTTTTTTGATAATAATGAGTTTCTTTCATTAATATCAGTTTTTGAACCAATATTACCAGCAAACTCTCCCTTACCTTTTTCATCACCATCAGATAATGCGTCTTTGTTTACTGAACTATAGTTGTTTGTATAATTGTAATCATTTTTTGATAATAATGTGTTTCTTTCATTGATATCGGTTTTGGAACCAATATTACCATTTAATTCACCTTTACCTTTTTCATCTCCGTCAGATAATGCGTTTTGATTTGTTAATCCATAACCATTATTTGAGTTATAGTTGTTTTTTGATAAAAGTACATTTCTTTCATTAATGTCGGTTCTCGTTCCAACTTGTCCATTGGTGTTCTCACCTCTACCCTTTTCGTCACCGTCAGATATAGCATCTTTGTTTACGACTCCATAACCATTATTTGGTCCGTAATTGTTTTTTGATAGTAATGAGTTTCTTTCATTAATGTCAGTTTTAGAACCAATATTACCATTTGACTCACCTTTACCTTTATTATCACCATCAGATAGTGCATTAGGGTTAGATGAGGTATAGTTGTTATCATAATTGTAGTTGTTTTTTGATAAAAGAACATTTCTTTCATTAATGTCCGTTTTAGTACCAACATTACCATTTAACTCACCCATACCTTTATTATCACCATCAGATAGTGCATTTGAACTAGTTGAATTGTAATTATTTGGGTAATTATATTCGTTAGCCGCCAATAATAAAGCCCTTTGTTGGATTGCTATAATCTCTAATTGTGTCGGCATTTAGTACTTAATTAATTTTTTTATTTTATTAACCTCCTCAAATAATCCAAGTGAGGATATCGAGGATATTGAACTTTTATCTGAATTACTTTTAATAAGATTGGTTGGTATTCTAAAATTAAAATTTTTTGTGTGTTTTTTTAGGTGGCTATTTTTTCTTTCTCCCGTCATACTTGAGATATCATCAGCCCTCATTTTAGAATCTTTACGATTACTAACTAAATCTCTTTCACCTTGTAGATATTGATTAGCCCACTTTTCCATTAAATCACCACCACATAAATCATATTTTAATCTATCTTTTATTTTATCTATATTTTGGATATCGTGAATAATTCTTTTTAATTGTCCATATTTTACCGATTTATCCAGTAAGATTTTTTTTGCTCTCTGTATTCCACGAGCATTCTGACCATTTAAACCAACAATGGTGTGGTTTATTTTATCTAAAATATCTTGTGGAACATTGAAAACCCTACCTTTTAAATCTTTATTCATTATCTTTTTTATTTAAGAGTTTAATAACATCTTTTATGGATATGTCATTCTTTGTTAGTGTGTTCTTCAACGCCAATATTTGTTTTCTAATAATTGGTTCTAAGTCTTTTTCAACATCCTCATCAACTTCTTTATTAACTAAGTCATCCGATTTTGATTTTTTAGAAAGAACACTTTCAACATAATCTTGAACATATTGTTTTGGGTTTTCAATTAATCTAACTTTATCTCCTTTTAAATTTTTATCATACCCCATTTGAGCTAATCTTTCATCAGCTTCAAGTTCGTCCATTCCTAAATTATCCTTAAAGAATTTTTTAGCTTCCTTCTTATTGGCATCCACACCTAATGTGCTTTTATACCCAAGGGCGTCTTTCATATTCGATTCTCCCCAATATCTTAATGATGTATGTGAACCGTGAACCCCCACATTACCCAACATACCGTAACCGGTTTTAACCACTTGGTCGGTTGTTTTTTTACTCGCAGCACCTGAAGACCTTGTAATTGGAATATTACTTGTACCAAAGTTACCCTTTTCATCCACAATCTCATCAACCTCTTTTTCAACCTCATCCGGTAATTTTTTATAATTGGTATCGTCAGAAAATTCCTTAGCCATATTTTCCCACTTTAATCTCTCTTTTTTGGATAAAGACTTATCATTCGCCTTAGCAAAAAATAATCTTTGTTGTTTTTTAGACTTAAAAGTCTCTTCAATTATGTTTTTTATGTATTTATCCATTATAACAAGTTTATTATATAAATATCAAAAGAAACGAAAGATATTTATAATAGAATATGAATAGTCAAAATATACTTAAATTTTGGGGTACACAAATGGATTTGAAGATTGATTCTTCAGAATATCATGATTATGAGGTATCCAAAACAGAATCGGATTACAATTCTGATGTGTTAAATATTAACACCACAATTAATTATTCTGGTTTAAGTGTAAACACCACAGGATTAACAAATGCGGATTGTGTTAGAAATACAATATCTTTAAATGAATTTGACAATACGGTTAATGACCCAACATATCCATATTCAGCATATACATGGACATTATCATATAGTGGTTTTACCAACCAATTAAGTAATTCTGATACTATTTTAAAAAATGATGTTTATGAATTTATTAATAGTAGTGGTCAGACTCATTATTTTATTGAAAATGGATATAATAATGCACTTTCAAATCCGTTTTCTTTAAATGTTACAGGATTTACAACGGGTTCTACCGTTGATTGTACTTTACAATTTTCAGGAACAGGAATAACAACAACCATTTGTTGTCCAAGAGACCCAATTCCTTTAGCAAAACCATGGGCGTACCAAATTAACCATGGTGCTGGTGTTAATAATTGTGATTATTCAGTTAAAAGAAGAACAGAAAAAGGATGGACAATTGATTTTGTTTTAAATAAGGATTCTCTCCCATGGTCTGACGGTAATGTCATATACTATCTTGGGGTTAGGAATGAATCTGATATAGAGGATTACGCAGATAATAACTTATCTTTCTCATTTACTGATGATGGTAGACTTAAATGGACATCAATTCATTATTCGGGTATATGTAATACCTTATCGGGATACACGGAATCATATTATATTGCATCAGGACAAACATTACCATTATGTAATAATGGAACAAGTGATGATTTTAATATTACAATAACATTTGATAGATACAGTAGATATACTGATTGTAATCTTGAGAATGATGGAGGTTGGAATGATTTAATTCCCGGAGTTAAGGTAATTCCATATGTACCAGAATCTGGTAGTTCAGTAACTTCAACACAAACCACAATTTATACTGAGGTTGAGGAATTAAATAAAAAATGGGCTGACGAGAAAGAAAGAAGATTAGGTATTTTAAAAATTTATTTAAACGGTAGACCAATATATAAATTAAAAGATTGGGAGGAAATAATTCCATCTGATAGAGGAGAACAACCTTTTATACAGTCATGGGGTTCAGGTACTCAATATGCCGGTGGTGTACATAATATGGGTACATCGTGTTTTAATTTTAAACAAATTCAATTTTATGAACAACCTTTAGATTTTGTACATGTTAGACACCATTATCTATCCGAAATAAAACCAAACTTTAATATTGTTGAGTGTAATGTGAACTGTGTTGACTCTGTTGTGGGGATTATTAATGTTACGCCAACTCCTACTCCTACACCAACAAGAACCATCACACCAACACCAACAATATCGGTAACACCTACCTTTACACCAACACCAAGTACTTCGTAAAAAATAACTTCAAGTTTCACAAAACTTTAATTATACCTTCTTTTTATGTATCATTTACTAATTCATGTATTTTAACTATTTATCTTTAAAGAGTCGAATAATCAATAATGACAACCATAATATTAACATCAAACAACTATAGTGGACAAACTGCGAACATTACTTATTATCCTGATACAGGTGGTACGATTAGCCTTGGCTCTGTCGTTGTCCCTTATTATTATAGTACTGACTATTTTTATGGTACTTATGAGTTATTTTTTCCAATATTTAACAAAACATGTACACTATATATTGAGTCACCTATACCTACCCCTACGGTTACACCTACTTTAACCCCAACCAATACTATTACACCAACAATTACTCCAACCAATACTATCACGCCAACTTTAACAGTAACACCAACAAGAACTATCACTCCAACAATTACCCCAACCAATACTTTAACTCCAACTCCAACAAGTTCATTTAGTGCTGGTTTATATAAAACAACATATTCTGGTTATCATAACGAAAACCCAGCGTTTTTTGCAACAGCAACACCAACAACTTTTGGTGCTAATCCTGCCACATCGGTACAAACAACTTCAATAACTGAACCCGCAACTGATGATGGCTCTAACTTTAGTTGTCAATGGTTAGGATATTTCAAACCAACAACAACAGAAACATACACATTCTTTTTATCAAGTGATGATGGTTCTTATCTTTGGATTGGTGCTAATGCTCAGTCAGGATTTACCACCGCCAACTCTAACATAAACAATGGTGGAGCTCATGGAAATCAGGAGGTATCAGGTTCAGTTTCATTAACTGCTGGTGTCCTTTATCCAATAAGAATACAATTTGGTGAAATTGGTGGTGGTGATATTATGACATTTAATCATTCAACACCAACCATAACAAAAACAACAAATGTTACCGGTAAAGTATTTTACAACCCTTCAACAAATGGATTTTAATTAAAATAAAAAGAACAATATTTATAGAATATGGAATTTTTTATTAGACAAGGAGCATCAGAACCAATCTTAAAATTAAGATTAATAGACGACGGTAAAAACGATAAGTCTGGATTTAACGATGCACTTGAAAATTGTGATATCACATTTGAAATGTTTAATATTGAAAATGATGAGTATGAGATATTAAATTCAACATGTCAAATCACAACAAGAGATAAGAAATATGACCAAACAACTGATGAATATTATATTGTTCATAGATTTACTGAAACTCAAACCGCAAACATAGGAAAATACGAGGGAAAGGTAACCGTTCAATTTTTAGATACCAATCTAAATCCAACAACAAAACTCATTTTACCCGTTAAGGAAAAATTATTTATCACCATATTTTGATAATCAAATTTTTTTCTGTATATTTTTGACAAGACTAATTACGGAATGTCCGTAAGCTAATGTGTCACTTAAAAAATATACATAATGAAAGAAATTATTTCGCAAGAAGTTATTGAAAACTTCTTAAATGGTTGGGACCCTGAAGAATACATAGTAGGGGTTGAGTATGATTACCGAACCAACAAAATCTACAAAGTTATCCAAGACCCGGAAAGGGGTAAAATCGTTAAACCTGACACCTTCACACCATTTTTATGGGTTGGTGACCTAACTGAATTTAATTTTTACCAAAGTAACAAAACACTCCAAAAGAAAAAAATGGGTGAATATGGTATCATAATTGAAAAATTAAGAACGGAAGGGAATACTCGATTAGAAAATGGACAAACTTTTTTGGTTAAAAGTTTAAAAGGATATACTGAATTAATCAATTTTTTTAAAGAGGGTGGAATTGACCCATGGGGTGATAAATTTAAATCGTCTTTTACGATATTAAACCCTGTTGAACAGTATCTTATACAGAAAAAGAAAAGACTTTTTAAAGGTATTGAAGATTATTCCGGCGTTAATAGATTTGTATTCGATATCGAGACCACGGGTTTAGACCCATTAACCTGTAATATTATATTGATAGGTGTTAAGGATAACCGTGGTTTGGAAAAAACAATACCAGCATTTGGTGAAGATGGTGAAAAGAAGTGTATTGAGGAATTTTTCAAAATAATTAAAGAAAAGAAACCTACGATTATTGGTGGTTATAACTCCGCATTTTTTGATTGGCCATTTATTTTAAAACGAGCCGAGATATTGGGTGTTAATACTAAGGAATTAACTCAAATATTTACAAAACAAGGAATTAGAGAGAAAAAAGGTATGTTGAAACTTGCAAACGAGCAGGAAGATTACATTCAACATAACATATGGGGATTCAATATTATTGATATTGCACATTCTGTTCGTAGAGCTCAAGCAATTAATTCCGAAATTAAATCTTGGGGTTTGAAATATATTACCAAGTACTTAGAAAAAGAAAAACCTAATCGTGTTTATGTGGATGGTGCTCGGATTTCAAAAATATATTTGGATAATGAATTATATTATGTAAATCCAAAAACAGGTAACTACAAGAAAATTGGTGAGCCGGGAACAGGTGATTTGTTGGAAAAATATCCGGGTAAATTTGAAATATGGTCAGGAAGTAAAATTGTTGAACAATATCTTGATGATGACTTGTATGAAACCATGGTAGTTGATGACTCTTTTAGTCAATCGACATTTTTGATTTCAAAACTTGTACCAACAACATATGAGAGAATCGCAACAATGGGTACAGCTACTTTGTGGAAAATCATTATGTTGGCTTGGTCATATGAAAATAATTTAGCCGTTCCTGCAAAAGATACTAAACGACCATTCACAGGTGGTTTATCTCGTTTATTAACTGTGGGTTACGCTAAGAACATTGTTAAGTTTGACTATTCGTCACTTTATCCATCAATACAATTAGTGTACGATATTTTCCCTGATTGTGATATTATGGGTGTACAGAAATCGATGTTGAAGTATTTCCGTAATATTCGTATAAAATATAAACATTTGGCTGGTGAACTAAAAGATAGTGACCCAGTTCAAGCGGAAATGTACGACCGTAAACAATTACCAATTAAAATCTTTATTAACGCTTACTTTGGTTCATTATCTGCACCACATGTATTCCCATGGGGTGAAATGGATTCGGGTGAAACAATCACATGTATTGGCCGTCAATGTCTTCGTATGATGATTATGTTCTTTGAAAATAAAGGATATAAACCACTTGTAATGGATACGGACGGTGTAAACTTTGAGACACCTGAAAATATTAATGATACAGTTTATGTTGGTAAAGGGTATAACGAGTTGGTTATTGAAGGTAAAGAATATAAAGGAATTGAAGCCGATACCGCAGAATTCAATGACATCTTCATGAGAAATGAAATGGGTCTTGATATCGACTACACCGCACCGGCTTGTATTAATGTATCAAGAAAAAACTACATCATTAAATTGATGAAGAAAGGAAAAGAAAAAATCAAATTAACGGGTAATACCATTAAGTCTAAAAAACTACAACAATATATTGTTGAATTCTTGGACGAAGGATTTAAATACCTATTAAATGGTGACGGTATATCGTTTGTTGAATTGTATTTCCAATATGTGGAGAAGATTTATAATAAACAAATTCCATTATCAAAAATAGCAAACAAATCCCGTGTTAAACAATCTGTTGAGGATTATAAGAAACACATACAGAAAGTAACAAAGGCGGGTTCATTAATGTCAAGACAAGCTCATATGGAGTTGATTTTACAGAATAACTATAATGCTGGTCTTGGTGAAACAATCTATTATATTAATAATGGTACTAAAAAATCTTCGGGAGATGTTCAGAAAATAAGTAAACCAACAAAAAGACAATTAGAGGAATATTTTATTAAAAATAGTAAATCAATGCCGAATGATTATTTAGAAATTAGTTGTTATATGATTTCTGAAAAAGAATTAAATGAAAACCCCAATATGACAGGAGACTATAATGTGCCAAGATATTTGGGTAATTTTAATAAACGCATTGAACCTTTATTAGTTGTTTTTAGTCCTGAAATTCGTAATGATATTTTAGTTGAGAGACCAGAAGATAGACAATACTTTACAAGTAAACAATGTGAATTGGTTAATGGTTTTCCATTAAGTGAAGATGGTCAGGATAAATACGATGAGGTAATGACACTATCGGATAGTGAAGTTATTTTTTGGAATAAAATTAAACGCGACCCATTCTTTATGTATGTAGACAATAGTATTGAATTAGTTGATAAATATTGGGTTGATTACAACCGTAAAGTTTTATCGTCTGAAGAAAAAAGTACCGTTAGTAATGAAGATGAGATAATTAAAACAGATAATGTTGATTATGCTTATCACGCAATCGAAATGTAATTAGATTACATTGTACGGTGACTGCATCGGTCTGTATTTTAAAGCCTTATTGAGATTCTCCGCTTCCATACCTTTTCTTTCAAGAACTTTATCGGGGCGGAGTCTTTCTAATCTTAACATTAATTCTTCAACTAGTTTTAATTTTTCATCTTTACCTTCCGTAAGTAATGAAGAATAATCCAATTTAACTTGACTGTCGGGAACTTGTAAATCACCTGAGAATTTACCCCAAATTCTTCCTAAACCTTCTTTAGAGTAAGCAATAAGATATTTTCTAACCCAGTTTTGTGCTGGTTTATTTAAGTCATCCCAAACTAATTCTTCGGTTTGAACATCTGAAGGTAATTTAATTATATCTTTATTTTTATCTAAACATGTGTCTCTATCCATGGTATCATAATACCAATACCAAACCTGACTTCTATTATTTCGTATTGAACCAAAATCATATTTACCACCCGGTACATTATATAAGTGAATTACTTTAGTACTGTTAGGTCCTGCAGTAATTCTATATGTTAAATCTCCACCAATTATTCTATTCTTTATATTTCTATCACCCATTCTTAATAAAAGGTCAAAAGCCGGCATCATAAAATATGAACCCGATGTACCTTGTTGTGCAAACCCACCAACACCACCAAATCCAGTACCACCCAATCCACCAAACCCACCCAAAAATGGGTCAACAATTGAATCGGTTAACTCGGCTCTTGAGAACCATAAAAGTTCATTTATTTCTCTTCCTGCTGGTATAATATAAGTTTGTGTATTAGCTGATAATTCAAAATAATCCTTTTTTAGTTCACTATTACCACCCGTTTGTAAACCAACTATTTTTGAATATGCGTGTGAGTATTGTGTTTCATAATCTAAACTTCTAGTGGTGAACGCTCTTGTTAATGATTGTGTATCAACATCAATACCGATTAATGCTGACCATTGTGATTCAATTAACCAATCACTTACATATTGTTCATACTCCGATAAAGACAATTCCAAAAATGTATCCATCTGTTCTTCAGTTAATTCAATACCTCTAACGGGTAATCCTAATAAATGAAAAACCTGAGTATATAATTTTTGTTTTTGTGGGTTTGTTATAATAGTCGCGGACATATTTGTTTTTATTAATAAATATCTGTATATTTTAGTTTATGATGGATAATAAAATTGACATAAGAGAAAGACTAAAAAATATCACCATAGACCCATTGTGTAAAACATCGGTTACAAGGGAGATTATGATGCAAATCCAAAGAAATAATACTTTAAAATTAAGAATTTCAAGGGAAATTAATAGGATGTTAGAGGAATTGTATACTCCATTAGGTTTGTGGGGTCAAAACCCACAATCACCAGATGAGGATTTTGGTGTATTAGATAAAGATGGTAATTGGGGAATTCAAAATGTATTCGATACAAACTATTCTTGTCATGAGGTTTTATTTAATAGATGTAATCTATCAATTTTAAACTTATATAGAAAGAAAGGTATTGAAGATATTGAAATATTAGGTGAAACTTTTTCATATAGAAACCCAATAATTATTAATGATGAAACATTAAAAGATGAAAAAGAAACATTACATAGAATAAATAAATTACTAATATTAATTGATAATTCTAAAAGTAAAATATTTTTACCCGGTAGTAAGATGTTTGATATTTTAATTAATATGTGTTCAAATACAATGTCAAGAGGGGATGAAACCCAAAAATTCTATGTTGATAACATATATGATTTCTTTGACGATATTATCGAGGTTAAAGTATTAGGTGGTCTTGGTAATTATGATGATAGAAAAAAAGGTATTGATGTTTGGACAAAACATGGTGATGAAAGAATATTAAAACACCAAATAAAAGGTACATGTGACTTAACATCAGTTAATGGTGGTTATTTAGTTAATTCAGCATTAAGTCAAACATCTAAATGTGATTTGTATGTTTTTGTTTGTGAAGACTACAGAATACTTATATTAAAAAACAATAAAGACGAGATGGAATGGACTAAAGATGGTGTATTCTTTCCTTCAAACTTAAAATTTAATGAAAAATTCTATACCAAATAAATTAAATGAAATTTTAATATTGTGTTCAAAACATAATATGGAATTTACCTTTCAAAAAGAAGGTCAGGAAAATTTTATCGAGTACTCAATTGAACCTGAAAAAAAAATAACGGTTAATATTTCTAACGAAGACGATAAAAATTTAAAAAAATTAATTGACCAAAAACTTAAAGAGTTAAGACAACTCTTTAAGTAGTGATTGTGCAAATCCTTCAGAAAATTCTCCATCTCCCATTACTTGGTCAATAATATTCTTTTTCTTATTTAAAATATTATATACAATTCTTTCTATTGTGTTTTCAAATATCGGGTAATAAACCGATACATTTTTCTTTTGACCGTATCTGAACGCTCTATCTTCCGCCTGACTATGGTGTGCGGGTACAAATGATAAATCATTCATAATAACAACCTCAGCTGCGGTTAATGTGATACCAACACCACCAGCAACAATATTTGATATAAAAATCTTTATCTTATCATCATTTTGAAATCTATCAACCGAATCCTGTCTGCGTTCTTTAGACATACGACCATCTAATATTACTGAATTTTTCTTATATTTTTCATGTAACATATCTACCGTCATTGTAAAATTTGTAAACACAATAATTTTTTTACCTTGTTCCAAACAATTATCAATGATTTCCGAAGTGTGTTCTACTTTTTCATAAGAAATTACTTGTCTAACTTTCATTAAACGATTGATGGTGACACTAACAGATTCTTTATCTTTATTTTCACTTGTTATTCTCATGAAGTCTTCTAACTCTTCATCGTAAAATGTACTTTTTAAATCTAAAAATATAGGAGTTATGATTTTATCTGGTAAATCTAAGATGTCTGTTTTCATTCTCCTTAGAACCACATTTTTTGTTCTCTCTCTTAGTTCATCCAAATTTGTTGCACCACCCGTATTCCAAATTCTTCTATTGTTAACTTTAAATTGGTAACCACCACAATATCTTTTAACATATGATTGCCAATTTAACGCAATTGGTGACTCAACAATATTAAGAAGATTATAGAAATTAATTGGTCTTGATGTCATTGGTGTTCCCGTTAATAACCAAACTTTTGGAATTTTTCCAACAATATCATTAATTAATTTAGTTCTTTGTGCGGTTGCATTTGAGATATAATGAGCTTCATCAATTATTACCAAATCAAATTTTTCTTTTAATATTGGTTGTCTAATTTCTTCACCTAACCCGACGGATTCCATAGAGTGATAATTTTTAATTATATCATAATTAATAATGTAATAATCAAATGTTGACCCCCATTTTTTACCTTCAACAATTAAAACTTTTCTATCTGAGTAATTTTCAATTTCTCTTTGCCAGTTAATCTTTAGTGATGCTGGACAGATAATTAAAATTTTCTTTGCTTTAGTTTCTAATGATGCAATAATTGCGGAAGTGGTTTTACCCAAACCCATATCATCAGCAAGTATAAACCTATCATTTGCTAATAATTTTTCAATTGCAATTTTTTGATGTTCCATTGGTGGTCTATTTGAATAAACGGAATAATCAATTTCTCTATTTAATTTTTTCTCCTCCTGTATTATCGATGACTTAGGAATCCACATCGCATAATTTTTTTCATTTTCTGAAATACGACCCCAAATATGGTAAGCTTTATCACTTTCACATAATAATTTTTCACACCATATTTTTTCAGGTACTTTTGGAAGATGTTTATCTTCCATTATTTTTTCACCAAAATTTGATGCAATTATAATATTTTTTTTAGCAACACGAGGTACTACCTCATGGTATTTTATAACATATTCAGCTTGGGGACGAGTTAGTTGGAAATTTTTTACCTCTAAAAACTTTCTTTTGAATTCTAATAGTTGGTTATTAAACCCTTCATAATTCGTCAGTATATCCCTTGCTTCTATTTCGGGTATCTTACTTTCCATATAATCCTAAATATAACGAATTAGAATCAATAATGGTACTATTTATTGATATGAGTAATAAATTGCCAATAACAAGAATAAGTAAATTTTTTTCCCAAGATGACTTTGATTTAAATGTTAGAATGGGTGAGGAGTACTTGCATGGTGATTTAGGTATGAAATTGGTGTTATTTAGAGTTGATAGACAAAAAACCGATACCGATGAAGTCTATGGTGAAGTTGGTAAAGATGATATTAAATTTTTACCTCCTGTTGAATTTTTCGGATTAGTTAAGGTTGAAGAATCTAAAAACAATAGTTATACTAAAGGTTTAAATAGATATTTGGAACCTGGTAATATGACAATATCCGTTTACCTAAACCATTTAGAAGAATTAAAAGTGGATATTAGATACGGTGATTATATCGGATATCAAGAATCCGAAGAAAAAATAAGATATTATACGGTATCAAACGATGGTAAATTAACTGCAGACAATAAACATAATATGTTTGGTTATAAACCATTTTATAGAACGATACTTTGTGTTCCAACACAAGAAACAGAATTTAGAGGGATTTAATTATGGGAATACCTAAAAGAAAAAACAATATACAAGTTTACGGTCAACATGAAAATGAGGAAGGCTCAATTATTGGTAGAAGAAAAGAGTTATTAGAAAGAATAACTAAATCTGACACTTATTTACCTGATTCGGTTCTACATGACGACCTTGACTTGGGTATGCTTAATTTTATTAAAGAACACTTCAAAGTTATTTCTGATGGTAATCAAATTCCGATTATTCCAAAAATATTAACAATACAAAGATGGGGGGAATTTACCAATAATTGGACATTTTCAGATGATGACGGTAATATTAAATTACCATTTATTGCAATTGTAAGAAAACCCGATGTTCAATTTGGTACAAATCCAGCAATACAAAGAACAATACCCGATAGAAGAGATTTTTTTTACGCTAGTGTTCCGACATGGGATGGTAATCAACTTGGTGCTGACATTTACAAAATCCCACAACCAATTGCGGTTGATATTACTTTTGATGTAACAATTGTTTGTACAAAATTTAGAGACATAAATAAATTTAACAAGGTTGTTTTACAAAAGTTTTCATCTCGTCAATCATATACCTCTGTAAAAGGTCACTATATACCCATAGTGTTGGATAGAATCGAAGATAACACCCCAATGGATACTTTGGATGGTAGAAGGTTTTACATCCAAAATTACACCTTTACAATGTTAGGTTTCCTAATTGATGAAGAGGAGTTTGAAGTTAAACCCGCAATCAACAGGGTGTTGACTATGTTAGAAACTGATTTAAGTTCAAGTAGAACACCAAGACCTGAGATTAATCTATCGATAACAAGTTCATATTCAAGTGGTTCAATTGTTTCACAATATTCGGTGATTGCGTCTCGTAAAGTTGATAAAACGGTTGAGATTACATTTGATGATATATTGGGTGTTACAACAGGAACTACAGTCACAATACCGGTTAAATTATTTATTGAACCTAAACAAATTTCAGGAACAACTGAATATACGGTTGCGGGTTCTTTTGGGAATTTAAACCAAACAAGTACTTTTAGTGGGTTAACTGTTGATACAATTGGGAGAAGTAATTTTAATTTTGTGACAACAAAAGGTTCGTCAACATTTACTCCAGCATTATCACCAACACCAACACCAACCATAACACCAACTATAACCATCACACCTACTATTACCCCAACAAGAACCATTACACCAACACCAACTAAAACTCCAACGATTACCCCAACTCCAAGTAGTTCTTAAAAATTAATCTCCGTAGATATCTTTTTTCTTTGGTATTTCTGTGGATTTATCTTCTTTACAAGTTTCATCAATCCACTTCTGAACAATTTTATAAATTTTTAATCCTTTTTTATCGCAATATTCTTTTAACATCTTGTGATGTTTCTCACTAACCTTAATGTTTTTGGTGGTATTCTCCATGATAAAGATAAATATTGATACTAAAAGATAAATTAGTGTCTATAAGTATATTTTTTAATAAAATCAAGGAAATCTTTGCTAAAAACAAAGATATTTATAGAAAAGTAATAAAATTAATTAACCAAACAAGAAAAAATGGCAAATTCAAATAGAGTATTTGTATCTCCTGGTGTGTATACATCAGAAAAAGATTTATCATTCGTAGCACAAAGTGTTGGGGTGAGTACATTGGGGTTAGTGGGGGAAACTTTAAGAGGTCCCGCTTTCGAACCAATTTTAATAACAGATTTTGATTCATTCAAATTATATTTTGGAGGTACATCACCGGAAAAAGACGGTAATGATAACCCTAAATATGAGTTACCTTATGTCGCAAAAGCATATCTTCAAGAATCAAATCAACTATTTGTTACAAGAGTTCTTGGATTAACAGGATATAAACCAGTTAAAACATTTGCGATTAAAACAATCGGTGGTGTTGAGGTTGGAGGATTAAGTGGAACCACAACGGGAACTACAATCCCATCAACAACAGGTATTACAGGTAGTACTTTCTACACTTTCTTATCAGATAAGAAAGCTTACGACGGAAATACCATTACTGATTATATGGTAACATTCTATAGTGGTTTTACATCAGGTAATACCGGTAATTGGTTTGTTTTGGGTAATGTACCATTTTCAGGAACATCGGGTTTAACAGGTACTGAAGTTATCTCACCATTAACAGGTTTGGATAACGCAAATAATTACAACTCAAAAGAGTGGTATAATACATTAGTTAATACGGCTGGTACAGAAGTTTATTCATTCCTATTCATTTATAATAGTGGTACAAGTTTATTTAATGTAACAAGATATACATATAGTGCTACCACATATAGTGATTATGATGAACAAGTTGTTGCAGCATTTAGGTCAAGAGGTTCATATGTTGGTCAAACTTTAAATTTAGAAGTTACAGGAAATACTAACTTTAATATTTCAGGTTCGGATTTAGTGGTAAACCCATTATCTGAATTTACAATCAATGTAACAGGAGCAACAAGTGGAGCAAAAACATTTACATGTAGTTTAGATACTACATCATCAAAATACATTACTAAAGTATTAGGTGTTGATGTATTTGATAAATCAAAAGGAGATATTCCGATTTATGTTTATGAATCTTATCCAAAATATTTACAACAAGCTTTTCAACAAGGTTATATTAGAGGTATCAGTTTAACTGAAGTTTATAATACTGAAACTACTAACTTCTTAACAGAATATGATACACCAATGTCACCAACAGTTGTTTCTGAAGTTAGAGGTGGTAATGTTGCAGATTTATTTGAAATAATTACAATTTCTGACGGTGAGGATGCTAACACACAACTTAAAATTTCAATCGTTAATATTAATGTTGATACATACGAATTCGATATGTTAGTTCGTGAATACTATGATACAGATGATAACATGGTTGTTCTTGAAAAATTCACAAGATGTTCAATGAATCCAGATGTTCCGGGATATATCGCTAAAAAAGTGGGTACATCTGATGGTGAATATCAATTGAATTCAAAATACATTATGTTGAATATGGCTAATAGACACCCAACAGACGCATACCCATCAGGTTTTAAAGGATTTGTAAATAACTCAAACTTTGGTGGAGACACTTTAGGTTCTGTAATGTATAAAACTGATTACTATGGGGCTGGTGATGTTACGGGTTATAATTATGACGGTTCACCAATCACATCTTCAGGAGATAGTATTAGAAAAGTATGTTTAGGTTTCTCAACTCAAACAGGTTATGATGATGATTTGTTAAAATATAAAGGTAAAGCGGCACTTAATACAACTAAAGGTTTCCACTTATCAACAAACGCATCTACAATCACAGGTACAACATATATAACAACACCTTATGATTTAGAGGGTCAACCAGCAGGTAGTGTAATAAGTGATATCAACTATCGTAAATTTACATTAGCATTATGTGGTGGATTTGATGGTTGGGATATATACAGAAATGTAAGAACTTATGGTGATAGTTATATCTTTGGTAAGAAAACTTATGTTTCAGGTAATACAACCAATGGTGGTTTGTTTAGTACAACGGTAGGAAATAGTGATTATTACGCATATGTTAGAGGTATTGACACTTTTGGTAACCCTGAAGCTGTTGATATTAACATATTTGCAACTCCCGGTATTAACTTCTACGACCACAGTTCACTAACTTCTTATTCAATCGATATGGTTGAACAAGATAGAGCGGATTCACTTTATATAATTAGTCCACCAAATTATGATACAGTTGATGAGGTAGTTAATGCATTAGATGGTGTGTCAATGGATACTAACTATTCGGCTACTTACTTCCCTTGGATTCAAGTTATAGATGCGGATAACGCAACTCAAATTTATATTCCACCAACGGGTGAGGTAGTAAGAAACATAGCATTAACTGATAATGTATCGTTCCCATGGTTCGCGGTAGCGGGTTATTCAAGAGGTTTAGTGAAATCAATCAAAGCGGTTAAGAAACTAACACTTGATGAAAGAGATGAACTTTACAAAAATAGAATCAATCCAATTGCTACTTTCTCTGATACAGGTACAATTATTTGGGGTAATAAAACTCTACAAGTAAGAGAATCAGCACTTGATAGAATAAATGTAAGAAGATTGTTATTAAGAGCAAGAAAATTAATTTCAGCGGTAGCGATTAGATTAATATTTGAACAAAATGACGACCAAGTTCGTAACGAGTTCTTGAGGTTAGTAAATCCGATATTGGATGCGATTAAGAGAGAAAGAGGTCTTTATGATTTCCGTGTAACGGTTTCAAGTGACCCAGCTGATATAGATGCAAATACAATGAGAGGTAAAATATTTATTAAACCTACTCGTTCACTTGAATTTATTGATGTTGAGTTCGTAATAACACCAACAGGAGCTTCATTTGATAATATTTAATAAAATAAAAAGGGAAGGTGTAAAATCCTTCCCAACTTATATGTTTCACGAGAAACAAAAAAAGTATAAAAAATATAAAATTATAATACCCAGTATATATGCTCCAGTATTCTAGAACTAGTATTTTATTATCTAGTATTTTAATATCTAGTTTTATTAAACTAGTTAAAGAATTTCTAGTACTAGATACTAGTATAGTGAAAAAATACGAAAAATATTTGACATTATCAAGTATTTCGTAAAAATAAATTA